>ERZ831773.146-NODE-146-length-101438-cov-4.535100_pt1 | contig 101438 bp, 78 predicted proteins | sample MGYA00519696_ERZ831773 | MGnify/ENA primary metagenome ERZ831773 (study PRJEB31850, sample SAMEA3708720) | human gut metagenome | biome: human gut; feature: human-associated habitat; material: faeces | place: China | collected 2014 ...
ATGCCCGCGCCGTAAAACAGCGCGAGCATCAACTTTAATTCCTCTCTGTGATTCAAAAGTGTCCAAGTTCTGAATGTAAGAAGAAAAGCCGATGCGCTTTTATATGTCGTGTGCCGCCGTAGCGGCATTAAGAATCAAAAGTTCTCATTTTTTCATAGGCAGTGCGATTTTAGCATATTGTAAAACAAATATAGGATAAATTCGAATAAATCCCTACCTTTGTCTGCGAATAAAGCAAAAAAAATGCACCGTTCCGGCTTCGTAAATATCATCGGCAATCCCAACGTGGGCAAATCGACGCTGATGAACGCCCTCGTGGGCGAAAAACTCTCGATCATCACCTCCAAGGCGCAGACCACACGCCACCGCATCATGGGCATCGTCTCGGGCGAGGATTTCCAGATCGTCTACTCCGACACGCCCGGCATCCTGAAGCCCTCGTACAAGTTGCAGGAGTCGATGATGAAGTTCGTGACGGGCGCCCTGACCGACGCCGACGTGATCCTCTACGTCACGGACACCGTGGAGCAGAGCGAACGCTCGGCCGAAATCGTCGACAGCATCCGCCGGAGCGGCATTCCGACCGTCGTGGTCATCAACAAGATCGACCTCTCGACGCCCGAAGCGCTCGAAGCGCTGGTCGACAAATGGCAGGCCGAAATCCCCGGGGCGCAGGTCGTCCCCACGTCGGCCAAGGAGAATTTCAACATCGAAGGGCTGTTCCGGACCATCCTCTCGCTGCTGCCCGAAGGCCCGGCGTTCTACCCCAAGGATACGCTTACGGACAAGACGCTGCGCTTCTTCGCCTCGGAGATCATCCGCGAGAAGATCCTCAAATTCTACGACAAGGAGATCCCCTACTGCTGCGAAATCGAGATCGAAAGTTACAAGGAGGAGCCGACGATCGACCGCATCGCGGCGACGATCTACGTGGCCCGCGACTCGCAGAAGGGCATCCTGATCGGCCACAAGGGCGAGAAGCTGAAGAGGGTCGGACAGACGGCGCGCGAAGACATGGAACAGTTCCTCGGCAAGAAGGTTTTCCTCCAGTTGTTCGTCAAGGTCAGCGACGACTGGCGCAACAACGAACGGCAATTACGCAGGTTCGGATACGAACAGGAATAATAAATCGCACGGAAAGCCCGTTTAAAGAGCAAAATCAGTCAGCATGCGGAAACTCATCGCCGGAATCATATTGGGAACCGCCCTGCTGTGCGGCACGAAAGCCCACGCACAGTACAACCGGGAATATTTTTTCTGGGTCGGACGTTCGTGCATGATGAACAACGACTACCAGGAGGCCATCCGCACGCTGAACACCCTGCTGCGCTTCGACGAGGACGCTTTCGAAGGCTACTTCCTGCGCGGCATCGCCAAATACAACCTCGACGACCTGCTGGGCGCCGAGGACGATTTCTCGACGGCCATCCGGCTCAATCCCGTCTACACGCAGGCCTACACCTACCGCGCCATCACGCGCTCGCGCCTGGGCAACTACGACGACGCTTTGCAGGACTTCCGCGAGGCGATCGAGCTGCGCCCCGACCTGCCTGGCCCCTATTACAGCCGCGGCGTGACGCGCCTGCTGAACCAGCAGTTCAAGGAGGCCATCGACGATTTCGACAAGTTCATCCGCCAGGAGAACAAGGTGGCCGACGCCTTCATCTGCCGGGGATTGAGCTACCTCCACCTGAAAGACACCACGCGCGCCTACGAGAATTTCAACACCGCGATACGCACCAACCGCGAGAATCCCAACGGCTATAACCGCCGCGGCGGGCTGCACCTCCAGCAGGAACAGTACAAGGAGGCCGAGGCGGATTTCAACAAGGCCATCGAGTGCGATTCGGCCTACCTGCTCTCCTACTTCAACCGCGCGCTGGTCTACAACGCCACCAACCGCCCGATGCAGGCGCTGGCCGATTTCGACAAGGTGATCCAGCTCGATTCGACCAACTCGCTGACCTATTTCAACCGCGCGATGCTGCGCACGCAGATCGGCGACTACAACCACGCGCTGGAGGATTACGACAAAGTGGCGCTCTACTCGCCCAACAACGTGCTGGTCTACTACAACCGCGCAGGCGTCTACGCCCAGCTGGGCGAGATCGAGCGCGCCGTGGAGGACTACACCTCGGCCATCAAGCTATACCCCGACTTCGCCAACGCCTACATCTACCGCGGCCGGCTGCGCGAACTGCTCCGCGACCCGCAGGGCGCCAAAGAGGACCGCTCGATCGCCCAGCGGAAAATCGCCGAATACCGTTCGCGCCTGAACGACAGCACCTATTCGATCTACGCCGACACCACGCAACGTTTCGACCGCCTGCTGTCGTTCGACAGCAAGTTCGCCGGAGGCAGCTTCGACCGCATCACGGGCCACAACGGCGGACACGAGGAGATGCGCCTGCTGCCGCTGTTCAAGTTCACGCTCATGCGCCCCGACTCGGTTCCCGCAGCCAAACCCTATCACCTGCAACGCGTCGACGATTTCAAGAAGCGCATCGGCAACGAATACCTCACCCTCTCGTGCCGCGAGAGCAACATCGCGCCCGACACGCTGGTGATGCTCGACAAGCAGTATGTGCAGGAGCTTAACGCAAGCAACCCCGCATGGACCGTGCTCTTCGAACGCGCCGTCACGCAGTCGCTCATCAAGCAGTACACCAATTCGGTGAGCACCTATTCGTCGGCCATCGAGTTGAACCCGTCGAACCCGTTCCTCTACCTGAACCGCTCGACGACGCGCGCCGAGATGATCGACTTCATCTCGTCGATCGACAACTCCTACCAGCGGATCACGATCGACTCGGACCCCGCCAACCGACTGAACAACAATTCGAAACGCACGTACAGCTACGACGAGGCGGTGGCCGACCTGAACAAGGCCGTGAAGCTCTTCCCCGACTTCGCCTACGCCTACTACAACCGCGCCAACCTGCTGGCCCTCTCGGGCAGCCTGCCCGAGGCGTTCGAGGACTACACCAAAGCCATCTCACTCAACCCCGCATTCGCCGAGGCCTACTACAACCGCGGCATCATCCAGCTGTTTATGAAAGACACCCGCAAGGGCTGCCTCGACCTCTCGAAAGCCGGCGAACTGGGAATCACCGAAGCCTACGAGGTGCTGAAACGCTACGCATCACTGGATAACTAACTCAACACAAAAAAATATGGCAGAAACTATCCAACGTAAACTCAACGACTCGCCCGCAGCCCGATGGACGGCGTTGTTGCTCATCGCGTCCACGATGTTTTTCGGTTACATGTTCGTCGACCTGATGTCGCCGCTGCAAAGCATGATCGAGGCACAGCGCGGATGGACCCCCGACGTATTCGGCATGTACGGCAGTTCGGAGTTCATACTCAACGTCTTCGGATTTCTGATCCTCGCAGGCATCATCCTCGACAAGATGGGCGTGCGGTTCACCGGCCAACTGTCGGCTTCGCTGATGTTCATCGGCGCCTGTCTGAAATACTACGCCGTGAGCGACTCGTTCGCGGGTTCGGGCATCGAAACGTGGCTCGGCTCGTGGTGGACCTCGTTCCCCGCCTCGGCCAAACTGGCGTCGCTGGGCTTTATGATCTTCGGCTGCGGCATGGAGATGGCCGGTATCACCGTATCAAAAGCCATAGCCAAGTGGTTCGAAGGCAAGGAGATGGCTCTGGCCATGGGACTTGAGATGGCCATTGCCCGCGTCGGCGTTTTCGCCATCTTCTCCATTTCGCCGTGGCTCGCCGACATGGCTCCCGCAACGGTCGTACGACCGGTGGCATTCTGCACCGTGCTGCTGCTGATCGGCCTGCTGACGTTCGTGATCTTCTCCTTCATGGACCGCAAACTGGACAAACAACTGGGTCTCGACAGCCGGGGCGGAGGCGGCAGCGAGGAGGAGTTCAAGGTCAGCGACCTGAAGTACATCTTGAGCAGCAAGGTGTTCTGGATCATCGCGTTCCTCTGCGTGCTCTACTATTCGGCCATCTTCCCCTTCCAGCGCTTCGCCACCAACATGCTGGAGAGCAACCTCGGCGTATCGGCCCAGACCGCAGCCGACATTTTCCGCTGGTTCCCGATGGGCGCGGCGGCCATCACCCCCTTCCTGGGCCGATACCTCGACCACAAGGGCAAGGGCGCCACGATGCTCATTTTAGGCGCCATTCTGATGATCGTCTGCCACCTGACCTTCGCCTTCGTGCTCCCGGAGTTCCCGAGCAAGCCCGTCGCCTACGGCTCGATCGTCCTGCTCGGCATCTCGTTCTCGCTGGTTCCGGCCGCACTCTGGCCCTCGGTTCCGAAGATCGTGGAGACGCGCTATCTGGGTTCCGCCTATTCGCTGATATTCTGGATTCAGAACATCGGACTGTGCCTTTTCCCGATGCTCTTCGGCTTCGCACTCAAATATTTCAACGCCGGACGGACCGAGGGAATGCCCTACGACTACACCCGTCCGATGCTGATTTTCGTCGCATGCGGCGTGCTGGCGATGCTGCTGGGACTGTGGCTCAAAGCGGAAGACCGGAAAAAGAAATACGGGCTGGAACTGCCCAATATCAAGAAGTAGCCCAAGCTACACCCGAATAAATGAAGAAGGAGACCCTGCCGCGCATCGCACGGCAGGGTCCGTTTTTTCAGGATTTCAAACGCCCGCGCAGGGCGAAGCGCACCATCAGGAAATTGACCGGAAAGGCGACCAGAAAAACGCACAGCGGCGCATAGAGTTTCGGAACGCCCGCCCACAGCCAGATTTCGAGCAGTACGAGTTCGTTCACAAGGTTGATGAGGTGGGCCGTCAGGAACCGCACGGCACGGCGGGCAGAGGGCCGTACCCGAAAGGTGAAATAGCTCGACAGCAGAAAGTTGCAGACGATGCTGACGCAGAAGGCGCAAAAATAGGCAAGGGCCGGCCAGAGGTCGTCGAAACACCGCACCAGCACGACGTAAACGGCGTAATTGACCGCCGTGGCGACGCCTCCCACCACGGCGAAGCGCACGAACGGACTCTCATAGAGCCTCCGGAGCATCATCGCTACCCTACTCATCGCATCCGAGGTATTCGCGGGTGGTCAAAAACCGACAGCCGCGGGCTTTCAGCCACTCCAGCAGCCGGATGAATTTCCGTTGCAGGTCCGTCCCCGAACAATGCGTAAGATAGCCCGGAACACCGAAAGCCGGCTCGCGCAGCCGTGCGGAAAACTCCCACGGATGGAAATAGAGGTTCAGGTGCCCGTCGCGGCGCAGGGCGCTGCGGCACAGCAGTTTGTAGAGCGGCAGCGGCATGACGTGGAGCGAAATCCAAAACAGCGGCACGCGGAAAGGCGCGGAGACCGAAACCGGATAGATCGTGAGCCCCTCCTCCCGCGACACGGAGCACGGGGCCCGGAGGTTGTTGTAGCGCGTCGGAATCCACGTCGGATTGATCGACGAATTGTACCTGTACCCCGCCGCCGCGAGCGCCGCGGACGAAGCGGCGGCCAGCCGCGGGGCACGGTAGCCGACAATGCGCTGTCCGGTCAGCTCTTCGAGCGTCCGCCGGCTGCCGGCAGGGTCCGACCCGGCGGTCAGCCCGTGGTAATAGTCATGCGAAGCCACCTCGTGGCCTCCGGCGACGATGCGGCGGACAAGGTCCGTGCGGTGGAGGGCAAAATTGGCCGTCGTGTAAAACGTGGCCCGCAGCTCCAGCCGCGCGAGCAGGTCCAGCAGGAACTCCAGCCCCTCGGAGCTGACCGCAAGCTGGGTGCCGAAATCGATTCCGCGGCCCCTTTCGAGCGGAAAATCGAACTCCTCGACGTCGAAACCGAGTGTCACAGTCATAGGCGGATGGCGATACGGAAAAAGTTTCTCAATTCACGGAACAACACCCGCGGAGACATCGCCGACATGACGATGCCGTCGCGGAGCATGGTCTCGACCTCCTCGATGCGCAGGCGTTTGTCGCGTGCGGCGAGGACGACGAATTCGGTGTCGAACAGGAAATCGGAGATGCGTGTGCGCAGCATCACCGCCCGAGCGCGGGGCGAGAGGCCCTTCAGACCGCCCTGCGTGTCGGTATGGCGGATGTTGAGGAAGATGCGGTTAAGCAGTTTCGACCCGTAGGACATCATCTTGCGCATGGGCGAAAGCCGCGAATGGTAACTCCGGTTGCGCACGGCGATCACCACGTCGGTCCCTGCGAACACCCGGTCGATCACCTCGCACATCGACTCCGCCGTATAGGGCATGTCGATGTCCGTATAGATGGTATACGGGGCCCGGGAACGGGCGATGCCGGCCCGGATGGCAGCGCCCTTGCCGCCGTGCGGAATATCGACGATCTCGACATCCGGAACGGCCTGCCGCAGCGCCCCGTGCTGTTCCTCGCCGAAACCATGCGGCGAACCGTCGTTGACGACGATCAGGTGCAGGCGCTTGTCCGGATACCGGGCGCAAAGCTCCGCATAGGAGCGGGCCAGCGCAGGGACGAACCCCGGAGCCGGATTGTAACACGGGCATACGATGTCGAGCCCGTCGCCCGGCCGCGCGGGACGGGATTCTGCCGCCTCGTTTGCCGCCTCGTCTGCCGCAGGCAGGGTTTTGTAGTCCAGAAGGACGTCCGTGACGGCGAAATCCTCGCGCCACAGCCTCCGGATGCAGTGGAGCCAGATGGCGAAGAACGGCAGCGAACGCAGCGCGTAGGCTACGAATACGCCACGGTAGAACTTAGTCGGGAGTAAGTTATAGGAGAAACTGGCGAACAGGGCCAGTAGGAGCAGCGTCCATTCGAGCCGGCCGCGTGCGGGGGGGGGAAAATTCACCCACCAGATACCCATGCCGAGCGCGGCTATCACATAGCCGCTGTGTTCGCTGCCGCTGCTGAACAGCACGATGAACAACAGGAGTGAAGCCAGCATCGTCAGGCGGTAGCTGAAGTGTTTGTACTGCCCGGTGCGCAGGTAGGAGAGCAGAAACAGCACCATGGCGGGGACGATGATCAGCAGGTCGGAATAGGCCGGCGAACCGCTGATCTTGCGCACACAGCCCACCAGCGAGATGTTCGTATAGGCACAGAACATGTTCTCACCGTTCTTCTGCACAATGTCGGCGGCCCATGCCGCATACTGCGACCAGAGGTATTCGGGACTGACGAAGAGCAGGGGCAGCAGCAGGGCCATGGCGCTCCACAAAGCCATATACCCGATGAAACGTCCTTTGCGCCGCACGAAGAAGAAAAAGGCCAGCCCGACGATGCCGTAAATCTTGACGAACGTACCGATGACGATGAACAGTGCGGCCCATCCTTCGCGGCGTTTCTCGATCATGGCCAGCGCCCCGACGACCAGCGCCGCGACGGCGATGTTGAACTGCTGTTTGAAGCAGGCTCCGTAAAAGTCGTTGAGCGTCAGCCACAGCACCAGGCTCGTCAGCACCACGGGCATCGGCAGCTGCCGGACGGTCCAGTAGAGCAGCAGCGAAAGGCTCATGCACCACAGCGACATGCCCAGCCACGGCGGCAGCACCGCGAAAGGTGCGATGATAAAGGCGAAAATCGGACCGTAATGGTTGATATCCCCGTATTCGAGCGGATAGGGCTCGTAAAGGGGAAGCGAGGAGAACAGATGGTCGAACACCCCGCGGAAGACCAGGAAATTGTTGTAGTTCTGAGGCCCGGCCAGCGACTGCGTGATGCAGATCCAAACCGTGCAGAGCATCCAGACGGCAAATACCACATACGGGTTAAGCAACCTGGATTTCAGATTGATGAATTGTGACGCCACAATATGCAAGAGTATGAGTTAGGTCCCGCAAAGATAGGTCTTTTCGCCTGAATAACAAACGAAATGCCGAAAAAACAGTTCTCCCGGAAGCTGCGGCGCCCCCTATTTTCCGGAAGCCACCAGCCCGTACAGCTCCGTGATGCGGCTGCACATCTCCTCCCACGAAAAGCGGCGGCGTTCCTCGACGCAGTTTTCCCGGAAGCGTTGAAGCGTGTCCCCTTCGTACATCCGTTCGATGGCGCCGGCAACCCCTTCGGGCGTGGGTTCGCAGACATACCCCACCCGGCCGTCGGGCACGATCTCGGCCAGTCCCCCGACTTTCGTGACGACCATCGGCACGCAGAACTGGTAGGCTATCTGCGTCACGCCGCTCTGCGTGGCGGTCTTGTAGGGCTGTACGACGAAATCGGCCGCCGAAAAGTAATATTTCACGTCGTCGTCGGGGATGAAGCGGTCGTGGAGCAGCACCTCGTCCTGCAATCCGTTGTCGGCGATCCGGTTCAGATACGGCTCCCGGGCGGTGTAGAACTCCCCCGCCACGATCAGCCGGCGGCCCTCGGTGCGGCCCGCGCGCCGGAGCTGCGCCCAGGCGTCGAGCAGCAGGTCAAGCCCCTTGTAATCGCGGATCAGCCCGAAGAAAAGCACGTAGCGGTTCGCAGGGTCCAGCCCCAGACGCACGCACGCCTCGGAGCGTTCGACCCGCTCGCCGAAGTTCTCGAACAGCGGGTGCGGCGAAAACAGGGCCGGAGCGTCGCTGTACGCGCGAAGCTCGCTGTGCACCTGCTCGGACATGTAGACGAAGCCGTCCACCGAATGCAGGTAGTAGCGGTTGAAGGGTTTGTCGGTCAGGTGGAGTTCGTGCGGCTCGACGTTGTCAATCTGGCACAGCACCTTCGTATGGCCATTGCCGCGGGCGATGCGGGCAATGGTCCCGAAACAGGGGGCCATGAAGGGCGTCCAGTACTTCATCAGCACGAAATCGGGACGCTCGCGGCGTATCCGGCGGCCGACGCGCACCCAGTTCAGCGGATTCATCGTATTGACGCAGCGGCAGATGCGGAGGTCCGCAGGCGGAGGCGTCGCAACCGTCTGGCTCTCGCCGGGAAACAGCAGCGAGGGATATTGCAGCGTGAAGGTCTTGATGTCGACCTCGTCGCCCCGCCGCTGGAACGTGCGGGCCATGATCTCCATGATCGAGGCCAGGCCCCCGCGGTAGGGATGGGCAGGTCCTAAAATCGTTATTTTCATCGTATCAGAGCATTCCGGCGATTTCATGCCGTTCATCCGATCCGGCAACCCGACGCCTGCGGCCTCCGGCCGCGTCGGCAGGCCCGCCCCGCCCCGAATCCCTCCCCCGGGAGGAACTCATGCGCCGGCCGGGGTTTGCACAGGTTCCCGCGAATGATTTAGGTACAAAGATAACCGAAAAAACGGGACCCCGGCAAAAGGATTCCGTTTTTTGCGTCAGAAGTGCTTTCCGCCGCGCGAACCGCTATTCGCCGCCGCCGGAATGGTTGAAACTCTTCGACGTATGCTTGCTGCCGGCGGCCGATTGCAGCGCGAGGTACTCCTCGCCGTAGTCGATCAGGTTCTGCAACTCGGTGCGGAAGGTGTCGAGATGCTGCTCCTCCTCGCCGATGATGTCCTGAAACATCTTGTGCGTTACGGCGTCCTTGTTCTCCGAGGCGATGCGCGAGGCTTCGTTGTAGCTGTCGATCGTACTCTGCTCCAGCTGCATGGCCATGCGCAGCATCTCCTTCACGTCGGTGACCTGCCGGGTGCGGAACGAGGCGTTCATGTCCACGTCGCCCTGCAGGAACAGGATGCGGTCGGAGAACTCCTCGATGTGGCGCATCTCGGCAATCGAAATCTCGCGCATGATCTTCGAGAGATACTGGTAGCGGTCATCCTCGAAATGAGTGTGGAAATACATGTACTGCAACGAAGTGGCGATCTCCTTGCCCACGGCATCGTTCAGCAGGTCGATGCTTACCTGATACTTGTTTTTCGCTTGTGTTTTGGTTGCGCTCTCCATAATGAAAAAAGGTTTTGCAGCCGTAAACTGCAAAACCCGTTCCACAAGCGCCCTGCGAAGCGTTCCCCGCAGGCCTATTTCCATTCGATAGAGGCACGCACGGCAGCCGCAGCGCCGTCGGCCGAAATTTCGAACAGCGCCGAACGCCCGCGCAACTCGCACCCCACCGTCAGCGTCTGCCCGAAACGGCACTCTTTCAGGAAATGAATGTCCAGCCGCACCGGAGCCTCCTGCGTCAGCATGTCGACGGGCAGCATGTCGAGCATCATTTCGATATAGCGCATCGTGTTGACGTGGCGGTTGAAGTCGATGTCGCTGTAAACCACGCGGTGTTCGGCCGTCGCGGTAGGGCTTACCGCACGGATCTTGCGCGGCTTGTCCGTCGGAGGCGCGGCATCGACGATGGCGTCGGCATGCGCATCGCCCACCCACGAGAGGTCGATCGCCGAACGGCTCTGCAGGTCGATCATCGCCCACTGCGTCACGGCGCGGCCGAATTCGCGGCCTGCGGCATCGGTCAGCGTGAAGTTTCGCGTCGAGAGCACCCGGCCGTAATCGCTGATCCACGTAGCCACGGTGTAGTCGGTGTACTGCGTGGGCTGGCAGTCGAATTCGACGGCCATGCGCGAAAGCACCCACGAATGGTTGTCAGCATTCAGCGCATCGACTCCGAACCCCTTGCCGTGGGCGTCGATGCCCGCGGTGTTGAGTATCGAGCCGCCCAGCGAAGGGATTGTCGCCCGCAGCGTGAAATCCACGTCCTGCGGTTCAACCCGGTAATTATAGCGAGATTTTTCAGCCATTGCATTGAATTTTACGGTTATGCAGGCAAAGATACGATTTTTTTCGTATTTTTGTTTTTGATATTAACCCTTAAACCTGTTAGTTATGGAAGTGAAAAAACTCGATTTCGGAGAAACCCTCAAGGATTCCGTCGCCATCGGCGTAAAGAACGCACCTTCGGTGATCGCAGCAGTGGCCTTATGGCTCATTACGATCTGGATACCTTATCTCAATGTGGGTACCACAATCGCCATCACCTTACTGCCCACACAGTTGGCCAAGGGTGAGATTGTCAATCCCCTGGGCATTTTCGACAGCAAATACCGCCGCTACATGGGCGAGTTCTTCATCACGATGGGCCTGATGGTTTTCCCGATTTTCATCGGCGTGCTCTTCATGGTCATCCCGGGCATCGTGCTCTCGATCGCATGGACGCTCTCCTACTATTTCCTCATCGAAAAGGGCAAAAATCCGATACAGGCCATCAAGGCTTCGAACGACGCCACCTACGGCAGCAAATGGACCATGTTCTTCGTGTCGCTGGTCGTCGGCGTGCTGTTCGGCATCGTATTCGGCATTTTCCAGGCCATCTGCAACGCGATCGGCATCGGCTTCATCACGTTCGTCGTCATGTTCATCCTCTACGTGCTGGCCATCTCGATCTCGATGTCCATCAGCGCTTCATTCTGGAAACAGCTGAAAGACAACGTGGAGTAAACGTTCCGGAGACGATCCGAAGGACGGCCGCCTGTGCCGTCCTTTTTTGTCCGCCGCGAAAAATTTTATCGAAAAACGATAAATATTATTTGTTTTTCGAAAATTAATTCTATCTTTGCAACTGTAAAACCAAAATAGTCACACATGCAGAACAAAAAATCGCTCCTGCAACGCCTGCTGGTCATTTACATTACGTTTTTCATCGTACTCGTGGCAAGCATCGCCCACGGAATCCTGCCCAATTTCTCGCGGGGCGCGGCGGAAGGCGCGGAACTCGGTAACGACATCGCCGAAAAGTGGAAATCCGGCGTGCCGCGCATGATCTACATGCTGGGCGACATCCGGGTGACGGGACAGCCCGAAACGGCCGTCGAAATCGCCGCGGCGCCGGGCGTGGAAATCAAAGCCAACGTCCGCAAACTCGCCCTGGTCGTCGAGCAGAACGCCCCGGGCACATCCCCGCTGGGGCTGGCATTCCGTTCGATCGGCGGCAGCGCATGGCTCTATGCGCTGGTCCTGCTCTGCCCGCTTCTCTATCTGGCCATCATCGTACTGATGTTCGTGATCATCCACTCGCTGCGCCGCTCGATCCGCGAAGAGCGCACGCTCGACAAACGCAACGTCTGGTATCTGCGCGCAATCGGCATGCTGACGATCGTCACCGAACTGATCAGCGACACCGTGGACTGGGTGATGAACAGCCGCGCCGCCGAACTGCTCGCCGGAAGCGGATACACCGTCGACGCGGGTTTCCACGTCTCCTACGCAATGATCATCATGGGTATCCTGATCCTTTTCGCCGCCGAGGTCTTCGCCATCGGCCAGAATTTGAGCGAGGAGCAGAAACTGACCATCTAAAACAGACGACATGAGAGAAATGCAAACGATAAAAGGGGGGGGGACGACTTTATGGCGATAATCATAAACATAGACGTAATGATGGCCAAACGCAAGATGTCGCTCGGCGAACTGGCCGAACGGGTCGACATCACGCCCGCCAACCTCTCGATCCTCAAGAACGGGAAGGCCAAGGCCATCCGGTTTTCCACGCTCGAAGCGATCTGCCGCGAGCTGGACTGCCAGCCGGGTGATATCATCGAATACCGCCCCGAAGAGACACAGAAACAATAAACCTTATACCACAAATGCCCATGAAAAAATTATTGATGCTGGCCGTCGCGGCGTTCGCCGCCGGCAGCGCCGCGGCACAGATGAACCAGCCGATCCCGGCCGATCCGGAGGTCCGCACCGGGAAACTGGAAAACGGAATGACCTACTACATCCGCCACAACGAAAAGCCGAAAGGCCAGGCCGATTTTTACATCCTCCACGACGTGGGAGCCATCCAGGAGAACGATTCGCAGCAGGGCCTCGCCCACTTCCTGGAACACATGGCCTTCAACGGAACCAAGAACCTCCCGGGCAAACAGCTCACGGAGTATCTGGAGACCGTGGGCGTGAAATTCGGCGCCAACCTCAATGCCGGCACGAGTTGGGATTACACGTGCTACAACATGAAGGACGTGCCGACCTCGCGCGAGGGAATCATCGACTCGGCGCTGCTGATCCTGCACGACTGGTCGCACTTCATCGCGCTGGAGCCGTCGGAAATCGACTCGGAGCGCGGCGTGATCATGGAGGAGCTGCGCACGCGCGACGGCGCGTCGTGGCGTTCGACGATGAAGCTGTTGCAGGCGCTGGGCAAAGGCACGAAATACGAGCGCCGCAACCTGATCGGCTACCTCGACGGACTGAAGAACTTCCGGCACAAGGAGCTGGAGGATTTCTACAAACAATGGTACCGTCCGGACTACCAGGCCGTAATCGTGGTCGGTGACATCGACGTAGACGCCATTGAGTCCAAGATCAAGACGCTGATGGCCGACATTCCGGCTCCCGCCGCCGGCGCATCGCAGAAGGAGACCATCGAGGTTCCCGACAACGAGGAGCCGATCGTCAGCATCTACACCGATCCCGAAATGCAGGGTACGAAGGTGCAGCTCTTCATCAAGCGCCCGGCGCTTCCCGAACAGCTCGCCAACACGGTGCTGGCCGAGGCCAACAACGTGATCGAAGCCTACATGTCCACGATGGAGAACGCCCGCCTGCAGGAGATCGCCATGCAGCCCGACGCGCCGTTCCTCGGCGCCGGCATGGGCACGGGCGACGTGATCGGCATCATCCCGACGCTCGACGCCACGGTATTCGTGGCCATGACCGAGGACGGCAAGCTGGCCCGCGGCTTCGAGACCCTCTATACCGAAATGGAGAAGGTGCGCCGCTACGGATTCACGCAGGGCGAGTTCGAACGCGCCCAGGAGAACCTGATGCGTCAGGCCGAACGCTCGTACGCCAACCGCAACGACCGCCGCAACAACGAATTCGTGCAGACCTATCTGAACAACTACCAGAAAAACCAGCCGATGCCCGATGCCGAGACCGAATGGCAGCTCGACAGCATGCTGATCAAGATGCTCAACGTGGATGCCGTCAACGCCTTCGCGAAGCAGACCATTCTCCCGACGAATCAGGTGATCGTGATCAACGCTCCCGAGAAGGAGGGCGTCGCAACGCCCACCGCCGAGGAGATTCTCGCCATCCGCGACAAGGTGGCCGCATCGGAGGTCACGGCCTATGAGGACAACGTGGTCAAGGAGCCGCTGATCGCAGAAGGGACCGTGCTCAAAGGCTCGCCCGTGAAGAAGACGGTCGAGGACAAACAGCTCGGAACGACGGAATGGACGCTGGCCAACGGTGCGAAGGTCGTCGTGAAACCCACGACCTTCAAGGCCGACGAAGTGCGCCTGGGCGTAGTCGGCAAGGGCGGCCTGTCGCTGCTCTCGGACGAGGAGTACTACATGGGCGAAATGATGCCCGCCGTGAACTCGATGTCGGGCGTCGGCAAATTCTCGGCCACGGAACTCAAGAAACAGCTTTCGGGCAAAACGGCCTCGGTGCAGCCCTCGGTGGAGAACTACACCAGCGCCATGGGCGGCGTCTGCTCGCCCAAGGACATCGAGACGATGCTCCAGCTGCTCTACCTCAATTTCACGCAGCCCCGGTTCAACAAGGACGACGTGGACAATCTCACGAAGATGCTCCTCGCCCAGCTCGCCAATGCCAAGTCGAATCCCGACTTCCTGATGCAGGAGAAGGTGGCCGACGTGACCTACGGCCACAATCCCCGCCGTCAGATGATCTCGACGGAGATCGTCAACAAGTTCGACTTCGAACAGCTGCCCGGCATTTACGCCAAGCTCTACCCCGGAGCCAACGGCTTCGTCTTCACGTTCGTGGGCAACATCGACCCCGAAACGCTGAAACCCCTCGTGGAGAAATACATCGGTTCGATCCCCGCCGCCCGCAAACCGATCAATTACGTCGACGACAAGGCCTATCCGGTGAAAGGCGAGGTTACGGAGGAGTTCACGGCTCCGATGCAGCAGCCGAAGGTCTCGGTCAACTACTATTTCTCGGGAGAGATGCCCTACACGCTCAAGAACAAAATGGCCCTGACGTTCCTGACGCAGGCGCTCAATTCGCGCTACCTCGTTTCGATCCGCGAGGAGAAGGGCGGAACCTACGGCGTGCGCGTCCAGGGTTCGACGAAGTACATCCCCCGCGAGACTTACAGCATGACCATTTCGTTCGACACCAACGAGGAGATGGCCGACGAACTGCGCGAGATCGTGATGAAGGAGATCGAGGAGATCGCAGCCAACGGTCCCAAGAGCGAGGACATCGAGAAACACCGCGAATTCATGCTCAAGAGCTGGAAGAACAGCCTCGAACAGAACGGCGCATGGATGAACTACATCCAGATCAAATACGGCTCGGGCCTGAACTACATCGCCGACCACGAACAGGCGATCCGCGACCTGACCAACGCCGACGTGCAGGCGCTCGCCAAGAAGATCCTTGCGGACGGAAACCTCGTGAAGGTCGTCATGCGCCCGTCGAAGTAAGCACCAAAACAAACGATTTTTCAAAACAACAGAACAAGGCAGTCACCCGGTTGACTGCCTTTTCTTTTTCCGAACGGGCTGAAAATGGTTAACTTTGTACCGTTAATTACCAAATTCATCATGCAAAAAAGTATTCGGCTGGTCTCCGGCCTCTATCTCAAACTGTCGCTGCTGACCGTCGCCGTCGGCCTCGTGCTGCGCGTCGTACTGCTTTTCAACGAGCAGACCACCTCACTCGCCTTCTCATTCGGCGAATGGTGCGAAGTCTTCCTGCTGGGCGCCGTGAACGATTTCTGCGCCGCGACGGCGGGATTCATTTTCCTCTGGCTCTTCATGTTGAGCGTTTCGCGCACCAAGTACAAAAAGCCGTGGGGCTACATCCTCCTCGCCCTGCTCGTGGCGGCGTTCTGCTACGTGGCGTTCTTCAACACGATCTTCGACGAATACGGAAGCGTCGCGCCGCGAATCGCCCTCTATGTGCTGGGCTACTGGGCCGGCAGCTTCGCACTGCGGCTCTTCCTGCCCGGATTCCGCAGCCACTGGACCACGGTGTGGTTCGCCCTCTTCATCGTCGTCTACGTGGGCGCCATCATCTTCAACGGCATCAGCGAATATTTCTTCTGGAGCGAATTCGGCGTCCGCTACAACTTCATCGCCGTCGATTACCTGGTCTACACCAACGAGGTGGTGGGCAACATCATGGAGTCCTACCCCGTCATTCCGATGACGCTGGGCATCGTCGTCGTGACGCTGCTCGTGACGTGGTACTTCTTCCGCAGCGAACTCGTGCAGACCGAATGCCTGAAAGGCTGGAGGTGGAAAGCCGTAATCGGACCGGCCTACGTCGCGGCGCTGTTCGCCGCGATCGGGCTGCTGAACTTCAACACCCGCTTCCAGGACAGCGACAACGTCTACGTCAACGAATTGCAGGCCAACGGACTCTACAAGTTCTACGACGCCTTCGTCAAGAACACGCTCGACTACGAACAGTTCTACCTCACGCGTCCCGAAGCCGAGGCCGAAGCCTTCGTGCACGGGGTCTACCAAAGCACGGGCGACAACCTGCACGCCGTGCGCGCCGAAGGGGAGGAGATCCGCCGCAACATCGTGCTGATCACCATGGAGAGCATGAGCGCCTCGTACATGGAGCGGTTCGGCAACACGGAACGGATCACGCCCGTACTCGACTCGCTCTACAAACTGGGACTGGCGTTCGACCGCGTATACGCCACGGGCAACCGCACGGTGCGCGGCCTGGAGGCCGTGACGCTCTCGCTGCCGCCCTGCCCGGGCCAGAGCATCATCAAGCGTCCGAACAACGCCGGAATGCACTCCACAGGAGCCTTGCTGCGCGACAAGGGTTACAACGTGACCTATTTCTACGGCGGCAACAGCTATTTCGACAACATGGAGACCTTCTTCTCGGGCAACGGATACGACATCGTCGACCAGAAAAGCTACAAGCCCGAAGAGATCACCTTCGCCAACATCTGGGGCGTCTGCGACGAAGACGCCTACCGGAAGGTCATCCGCACGCTCAACGAGGAGACCCGCAGCGGCAAGCCGTTCTTCGCCCACGTGATGACCGTCAGCAACCACCGCCCCTTCACCTACCCCGCCGGACGAATCCGCATTCCCAACGACTCGAAGAGCCGCGCCGGAGGCGTGCTTTACAGCGACTATTCGCTGGGACGGTTCTTCGCCGAAGCAGCCAGGCAGCCGTGGTTCGAAAACACGATCTTCCTCGTCACGGCCGATCACTGCGCTTCGAGCGCCGGCCGCACCGAGATTCCGTTGCAGAAATACCACATCCCGGCGCTGATCCTCGCCCCCGGGCTTATCGAACCCGGAGTGGTCGACGGCATCGTCTCGCAGATCGACCTGATGCCCACCCTGCTGTCGCTGCTCAACATGAGCTACGACTCGCATTTCTACGGCCGCAGCATCTTCGACCCGGCATATGTCAACCGCGCGTTCATCGCCACCTATCAGGACCTCGGCTACCTCGAAGGCGACACCTTCACGATTCTGTCGCCCGTGCGCCGCTTCGAGCAGTACCGCGTGGTTCCCACCGAGGAGAATCCCCACCACCTCGAAGCGATGGAGCGGAAGGACGCCGTGCAGGTCGACCGCGCGATCGGCTACTACCAGACCTCCTGCAAATGGAACAAGCGGTAACGCTGCCGCCGCGGCACAAAAAAACTGCGACCCTTTTGGGTCGCAGTTTTTTATTGCTCAAACGCGGGATCAGTCACCCTCGTAATCGTCGCCGCCGTTCTTCACGGGAGGCGTCAGCGACGAGGCGGGCGTATTGGCCCTGATCCACTCCTCGGAAAGCAGCGACTCGGGCGGGAAGCCGAGGTCCTCGATACGGCTCACTGAAATCTGGTACTGCGCCCAGTCCTCCGAACCTCCCGTGAAATCGCTCTTCTTCGCATAGATGCCGTAGATGCCCAGCACCGTACCCTCCGTGCCGTCCTTCGGGATGGGCTTCATGGCGAACTGGCTGTAACCGCTCGTACGGATGCCGTAAACGCCCGGGTCCGAAGTGTACTCCGCCGCATCGTTGTAGCTCATCAGCACCGAACCGTAGAGACGGATATTCTGCTCGCTGTTGTTGTAGGCCCAGCGATACCACGCGCCGAAGATGGGCGTTCCCCAGTCGGTCACGATCCAGCTCGGATAGGGATTCGCATTTCCGCCGTTTTTGAGGTTCGGAGGCGTCACGCCGTCCTGATTCTTCACACCCGCATAGCGGATCTTGATCTTGTTGAAACGCACCAGCCGGCCCAGATCGGCCTCGCCGAGCGACGTGTAGTTCGAACCGTCGACCTCCTTGATGTCCGAGTCGTCGAGCGTCGTGTATTCGCCGCGGAAGACGTTCAAGGCGGCAACCTTCGGGTTGTCGAGGTTCGAGTTGGCGTAGAACTTGTGGTTGCCGGCCGTGTTGATACCGTCCGAGGGAGCGCCTCCGATCGAAAGCATCATGCGGTAGTTACCCAGATAGAGACCGTCGAGACGCACGTAGACCCACTGGCTCTTGATCGGCTTCGAAGCCAGGTCGAGCAGGAAGTCGAGATAAAGGCCGTTGTAGAGCTTCAGCTCGATACCGGCCGTGCCGTCGTAGATATAGAGCGACTTGTAGATATTGCCCTGACGGTCGCTGCTGATCACCTTGCCCTTGATGTAGTATTTCGAAGCCTCGGGCCACTCCATGAGGCCGTCGAACTTGGCCTCCTCGGACGTGCGGGTTCCGAACTTGAGGGTCTTGGTCGTGGAGAAATTGTCGTTGGTTCCCGTATTGGAGATCGGGCCGAACTTCTCCTTCACCTCCTTGATGGAGATCGGAGTAAGCCCCATTGCGGCCATATCGTCGTCCACATAGAGTTTCTGCGGAGCCGGAGTGTCGAAATCGTTGTAGCAGCTCACGGCCACCAGACCGACGAGAGCCGCCAATGCTATTTTAAGACTTTTCATAAATTATGCTTTGCGCGATTAGAAACGGAAATAGACATTCAGGTAATAGGTCGTACCGAACAGGTAGAAATACTTCGAGGGGAAGCGGCCGTAAATCTGCTCGCCGCCCTCGCCGCGGACCTTGCTCATACGCATCTGCTCGTAACCGCCCGTGCGGATGTCCTGATCGTTGAGGATGTTCTTCACCTCGAGGCTGAAGCCCAGCATGTAGACCCGGTGGATATACCAATTCTTGCCGATATTGGCGCTCAACGTATATGCGCTGTCAAACTTCTCCTGCTTGCGGAGGGTCTTGATCGACGAGAGGGCCGATGCCTTCTGCGCATTGGTGGCCGTATTGGAAGTCAGCACATTCGTATAATACTTAATGGCGGTAGCCGTACGGTACATCGGGTTCATCGAAAGATAGATGTTGTCGTAGTAGTTGAAGTTCACACCGGCGAACCAGTTGCGCGGTCCGCGGTAGTCGAGACCGATGTTGAAAGCCAGCTGCGGCGAGCTTTCCACATGATAACCATCCCAGTTGACCTTATCTTTCAGTACGATCTTGTCCACGTTGTCAACCGTCTGCACGAAGTTGGGATTCGACGTATAGGTATAGTCGCCCCAGCTCAAGGCACCCACGACCGAGAGGCCGTTCCATACGGGAACCGAAAGGCCCAACTCAACGCCGTAGTAGCGTTTGTCGATGCCGCTCATGGCGAAGTTGGTGAACGAACTGCGGGTATCGTCGTAGAACGAGATGACCTTCGACTGGTCCTCGATCGTCGTATAGTATCCCGAAAGACGCGCCTTGATGTAGGGCAGGTTGAGGTTATAGGTAAGATCGGCTGCGAAAATCTTCTCGGCCTTCAGACCCGGCGTGGTCGTGTTGCGCGTACGGGGCGACACGAATGCCGTCGCGAACTTGGGCGCCTGCTGCATGTAAGCCACATTGGCCTCGATCGAATGCGCTCCCGAGAACTTGTAGCCCAGCGAAAGTTTCGCATCGTAGGTCAGGTAGTCGAGTTTCTTCGAATCGCCTTTCGAATCGTTGGGGAACAGACCCTTGCGCCACATGCCCTCGCGGTACATGTTCGAGTAGCCGACCGATCCGGAGACGCCCAGCGAGAAACCGCCGATGCCCCACGTGTAGTTGGCCCAGGCATTGGTTTCGAGCAGGTGCGCCCGGTAGTAGTAACCGTACTTGTCGCCGACACGGGCAATGCGGGCGTGCCCCGTAGCCCAGTAGTAATCCAGGTCGTTCTGGTAAGCCTCGGCGCTGGCCATGTCGCGCTCGGCGAACTTGTCGATGTCATACCAATAGTCGCCGCCCAGCAGGTCCTTAACCTCCGAGTAGTAATTCGTGCGGTTGACGCGCAGGTTGGCGCCGCCGACGATGCGCATGTTGTGGCGCATGTTATGCTGCACGTTGACCGCCAGGTTGTAGTCCAGCTGGTCGGTGTGACGCTCCTCGATCATGTAGTTCGAACGACTGTTATTACCCATCAGTTTGGACAGCACCGGATCTGTGTCGATATTCCGCATATTCGTCTGGAAGAATTTGTCGTAGTCGAGCATACCGTCCCACACGCCTTTCGCTATGGCGCCATCCATCGCGTAAAAATAGATCGTCTCGTCGGTGGTTATGCCCGGCACGATCTGCGTCTTATCCGAATTCGGCATATAGCGGTAGTAGTCGCCGCGGGGGTCCGCTCCGGCGTTCCACGTCAGGGCCGAATAGCCGTTCCTGCCGAAACGCAGCGACGTGGCGGCGTTCAGGCGCGTGTTCTCCGACATGTCCCACGTATAGTTGAGCATCACGATCGGCTCGTGGGTGTTGCGCACGCGCGAGTTGCGGAGCTTGCCGGCCTGGTAACCCACATTGGGGTTGTAGTAGTTGTTGCCGAACAGAGCGTAAGCCTCGTCGGTCGAAGCCTGCTGCGCGCCGCGCTCCGAAGGCGAAGCCAGCAGCGTCAACGCAAGGCGGTGGTTCTGTCCGAAAAGCTTCTCGGCCGAAGCGAAATAGGAATAGGAGTTGTAGTAAACGCCGTCCACATAGCCGTTGCCGCCCTGGCGGGTTCCCACCGAGAAGGCGTACGACCAGCCGTTGTCCAACTGTCCCGAGCCGTAGGAAACCATCGCACGGAAACGGTACATCTGGTTGCCGTTCGACACGCTCACGCGGAATCCCTTGCGCATCTGCGAGGCGCGGGCGTTGACGTTGGTCATGCCGCCGATGCCGCCGATGCCGAAATCCGACGCTTCGAGGCCCGTGTAGTTCTCCTGGTTACGCGTCGCGTCGTTCAGTCCGCTCCACAGCGACCAGGGACCGTAGCCCGTCATGGCGTCGTTGAAGCGGATGCCGTTCAGGTAGATGTCCGAGTACTGCGAATCGTAGCCGCGGACGTTGAAACGCATCTCGCTGAAACGGTACGATGCGATGTTGTTGAAGAGGTCCTTCGACGAAGAGAGCGACGAAGGCAGCGCCTGCGTGTCCGACGACGAGGAGTCGCTGTCGAATTCGGCGAAAACGGCGTCGTCCAGAACCGCACTCTGCCCCGACGGCACGATGATCACCGACTTGAGGTCCTGCACATGCTCATTGCCCACGCGGACCATCAGGTTGAGGTCCTCGAAGTCGGGCGTAGAGAAGAGCACCGTATAGCTGCCCGCAGGAAGATTCTCGAAGATGAAGTTGCCGTCCTTGTCGGTCGTAGCCGAGAGGCCCAGCGATTCGATCTTCACCTGTACATTGCTCAAGGCCACGCGACCGTTGCGCGAAACCACCTTACCGCGGATGCCTCCGTCCTGCGCATAGGACGTGAAGGTCACGGCGGCGAACATCAGAATAAGTAGAACTTTGAGTTTCATACAAATATTTTAGAGTGTTTATTTGGCGATGTAGATATATACGGGGAAGTGGTCGCTGAAACCGCCCTGGAAATCGTTGCCCACGAACGTACGCAGCGGATAGCCCTTGTACTGGCCCTCCTTCTGGATCATGTAGGGACGGCGGAAGATGCCGCCGTAGAACTTCGAGTTGCCGGCGGGCTGGATTTTCAGGCTGCCCGTGGAACCGGTGGCGAGGTTCTCCGAAACGATGATGTTGTCGAACAGGTTCCACTCGTCGCGGTAAGCCAGCGTGCCGTAACCCGCTTTCAGCAGGCCGATGAAGGGATTGAACATGTCGCCCTTGCCGACCTCCTTGATCTTGCCCTTGGCGCGCAACCCCTCGACGATGCTGTCATCCGTGGCATCGTCGTTCAGGTCGCCCATGACGACCACCTTCGTGGCCGGGTTGGCGGCGGTCACCGAGTCGACGATGTGCTTCACCTGCTTGGCGGCAGCCAGACGCTTGGGGGCCGAAGCCTCCTTGCCGCCCAGACGCGAAGGCCAGTGGCTCACGAGGAAGAAGAACGGCTCGCTGTCGATCGTGCCCCACATCGTGACGAAATCACGCGTCCTGAAGTTGGGCAGTTCCGGCATCTTGAACGGAATGGCGGCACTTCCCTCCAGCTTGAAAACGTCGGGACGGTAGTAGAACGCCACGTCGACGCCGCGTGCGTCGGGCGAATCGTAATGCACGATGCGGTAGTTGCCGGGCGCGAGTTTCGGCTGCGCGATCACATCCTCCATCACCGAGCGGTTCTCGATCTCCGAAACGCCGATCACCACGGGATAATCCTTATCCTCGGCGGCGATGTCGAACAACACCCGTTCGAGGTTCCCGATTTTCCTGGTGTACTTGGCCGAGTTCCACTTCTTGGGTCCTTCGGGCGTGAACTCCTCATCGAGGACGCCGGGATCGTGAATGGTGTCGAACAGGTTCTCGAAGTTGTAGAAGACCACTTTGTAGGGCTTCTGCGCGAAGCATGCCACCGCGATCAGCGAGGCAAACAGTCCTGTCAAAAAGATTCTCTTCATAAACGATTTTTGTTGTTAAGGTTCAATTCATTGTATCATAATCCCTACCAGTCGGCGAGGTTCTTCTGGCTTTTCACCGCATCGGCCACGGCCGGGTCGAGGTTTCGGAAGAACTTGAAGCCCGTCAGCTCCTCGATCTCCTTCACCGAACGGACAGCCGATTCGATCGACGTGGCGGCTCCGGCGTCATCGTTGGTGAACACGAAGCCGATGGCTTTCAGTTCATCCGCCTTGAATTGAGAGATCTGCCGGTTCTGGTTGCCCCGCTGACGCAGCAGCACTTTCCAGCAATGCGACGGCACGGCGATCGGTCCGTTGGCATTGTCGATGGTCTTCGTGCTCTTGAAAGCGGCTCCCGTCACCACATAGAGCGTATCGTAGGTCTGCAAGCCTCCCCAGCCACGGACTTTGCCCTCCAGCGAGGCCCAGATATTCTGATTCAGCGTGCTGTTCTGGGGCATCATGTTGGTGCCGTAGTAAGTCATCCGGTTCGGCTCGTAATTGTTGTAACGCGAAGCCTGCGGAAGCATGTGCCCGCGGTCGTAACCCCATGCACCGTAACCGCGGCCGTTGCCGCCTGTCCCGATGTATTGCTGGTCGCGGGTGGGAATCACGGGCAGCTGGTCATTGGGATCGTAATTGAAATCGTTGACCCGGCTCAAAACTGGCGTTTCGTAGACCTTCTTGAAGATCGGATAAGCCACCCAATGCGAAATATGCCGGTCGACATCGTAGCATACCGAATAGTTGCGCAGTTTTCCGCCCGGAAAGAACTGATTGCTCACAAACGTCGCATAATAGGTCTTATAGATATAAGCGTCGTCGGAACGATATTCGGGCTGCTCGCCCCACGAACGGTCGTAGTCGATGAAGCCCGCGGCCCTCTGCGTCAGCGTCAGGGAGGTGGAATAACCGTTGGTATAGGTTACGTCGATCCGCGCCGTGCGGTCGTCGTCGGAATTGTTTTTGTCCAAATAGAGGTAGGCCGGGTCCCCGACGTTTCCGCCGGCGGAGGATACCTGCTTATTCAAATCGAACGAACACCACTCCGCATCCCCGCCCTGCGAGACGATCGTCGCCTCGAAGGTGATGCCCGACGGGCCTTGGGTCGAAATCTTGTTCGTTGTGGTTGAACTGCTCACGGTCTCTGCAACGAGCGTCGCGAGGGACTCCTTGTCGCCCCCGTCGTCCTTGTCGCCGCATCCCGCAAACAGGACAAGCATCGCCGACATCGTCACGAGCAGCATGCCTATCTGTTTAATTTTCAACATCATTCAGAATAAAGTATAACATTTGGTCCGCAGACCCATTTAGAAACCAAACTCTTGACGGGGAGTTATCCCCGCCAAGAGTGGTTGGTTTTACAAGTCGGTTTCCTCGACTGTTAGAATTATTCGGCAGGATTAATTGCAATAGACTTCAAATACATTGCCTTGACTGTATTTGTTAGCTCAATCGTAATATTACCCGAAACCGGCGAAGATGGAGTAAACGTATAATCCGTAGCGTTCAATACCAGCGTAGTTATTTCACCAATTTGAGTACCACCGACTTTTACCGTCAATTTACCATCACCACCTTTGCCAACAGAGGCGTTAATGACAATTTTAGCTATTTTTCCGGAATAAGCTGTTGTTGAAAGCGTATAAGTCCCATTTACAGGTTTGTTATTGGATCCAAACTGAACACCCTTTCCATAATTCTGATCCCAGCCAATATAACCTACAGCAGATGAAGTCCACTCCATTGCAGGCTCACCTTTGGTTACAGTTCCGCCAGCAGTAGTCATATCACCCGACGCCAAAGTCCAAAGATAAGCAGGTCCCTCATCACCGCTCGCAGGCGCAGCCTGCTTCAGAGCAACCGTTGCAACCGTCGCACCGGCAACTTTGGCAACCAGATTGGCCGTATAGGCTGTCTTATCCGTGTTGTCGCCTTTCGCGCTTACGACGATGGTGTTATCAGTCTTGGCGCCGAGCGAGAACTTGTCGACATTCGTACCCTCGATTGCGAACGTTACAGCCGAAGCCGTCGTGTTGGTAACCGTATAGTTGAGCGTTTGAGCCACGGGAGAGGTTGCAGCGAACTGCTGGGGAGCGGAGATTTTAACAATCGGCGTCGAAGAATCGACCGTCACCGACGTAGCCATCGTCTGGAGATAGTTGGCCGTACCGCCGAGCAGCCAGCCTTCGACAGTCACCGGTTTGCCATTAAACGACGCCCACTCCGATTTGCCATAGGCAACAGAGCCTTTCGTGGTCGTACCGGCGATAACGACATTGTAATAGTTGCCGCTGACAGTAAACTCACCGTTGTATTTCACATACTTGTACACAGCCTTATTTTCCAAGGCCGTTGCGATATAGGCCGTGACAGCCGTGCCGTCCATCACCTCGGGAGCAGGCGTGTTATAGCTGCCCGTGCCGGTCTTGGCGACCGAAAGACCCTCCTTGCCGAACTGAATGACGCCATTCCGCAATTCGGTCGTTCCCTTAACGGTAACGGCATCGTTAACAGCTACCGCAGGAGCCTCGCCAAGGAACGCCAGCATGACACCCGACGCATCGCCGATCAGGATACCCTGCGTGTGCATGGCTACGACCGTAGCGGCGACCTCGTAGTTCTTGCCGGCTCCGGCTGCGATAGCCTCGGCAACCGTACCCTTCGTATAATCCACCGAAGGAACGACGAGTTCCGAACCGTTGCCGCCTTCATAAAGTTTGAAGTCGTCGATACGCAGACCGTGGTTTTCAAGTCCTGCATAGCCGTCGAAACGAACCCAGATCTTGTCGGTCGAAACACCGGCAGGCAGTTTGAATTCGGCGGTGCAGAGATACCAGTAGCCGGAAGCGACTTTTTTGACTTTCAGAGCAACGGGAGCATAGCTCGAACCATCGGTAGACACCGAGAACCGAATCGTTTCATCCGTCATGTCGCCCAGCACTACGCCATTGGAATAGTTAATCTGTTGAGCGGCAGTAAACGTGAAGGTGAAGTTGGTGTTCGATGCGATATTGATGTCATTGATGTTGAAAACCGAAGTCGATTTGTTCATCGAAACATAGGGAGGACCCGTAACTACCGTCGTTTCATCCTCGGCAGGATCGAAAACCTTGCCGCTGTTGGCTACCGAAGCGCTGTTGCCGGTATAAGTAACGGCCTTCTGATCGAGCGAACCGCCGCGGGTCCAACCTTCGAACTTGTCCACATAAGGCCAGTAGCCATCGACTTTATCGACCTTCGTGCCGCAGTTCTCGCTGTAAAGAGCGTTACCCGTCGGAACATCGCTGTCGCTCTGTACGACCGTGATCGTAGCCTCGTCCGTAAGCGGGAAGCCCTCGACCGTGGAGCTGGCGGTCAGAACAAGGATTGCGCTGCGCTCTCCCGAAGCCTGACCCAGCGTGAAGGTAAGCTGCGTCGTACCGGTCTTGCCCGACATCGCGCTGGGAGTAACCCACTGCGAATCCCCGGAGTTCTTGAATGTCAGGGTCCAGTCGCCTTTCGAAACGACCTCGACCGTCTGTTCGAGCTTGCCGCCCTCGAGTTTCCCGGCGACAGTCACCGACTCGCCGCCGTTCACGGTAATTTCGGGCATGCCCGAATAACCGCCCTCTTCGTCATCGTCCGAACATGCGCTAAAAGCCGTCACGGCCAGCGCTGCACAGAACAATGTCTTCCAAAAATTTACTACTTTCATAGAGTTGAGTGTTAGTTAAAAAATGTATTGTTTGTAGCCAAAATTTTTTAAATTCACTACATAATGACAATATTATGCCTCAAAGTTAAAATTATTTTCCGGACCTGCAAAGGTTTGTAACATTCTTTTAATAATCAGATCGGTCCGAATTGCAACCCTTTTCCGTCCGAACAGCAGTTCGCCGACGGGGACAGAAGACCCGGAACATGCGCTCGGGCATACTCCGGGTCAGCAGTATCCGCTCGATCAGCGTATTCTGTCGGCTGCGCGCACCAGCAGTTCGTCGCGGAAAATCGCACGGGCCGCCAAATAGGCAAACAGCAGGCAGACCAGAGGCAGCACAATGGCGGGCTTGAAGCCCTGCGTATGGAACGTCAGGTCGGAGAAGACCCGCCAGCTCAAAAAGTAATAGACGCCTTCCATCACCAGCGAGCCTAACAGCAACACCATTTCCACCACACAGAGGCGTATTTGCAGCAAACGGCGACGAAACAGGAAAATCGTCACCAGCGGCAGCGCGCAGGCCAGCGCCAGCAGGACGCCCATATAGACGGTGGACTGGACAAGCTCCCCTTCGGCGGTTTTCAACCCGAAGGCGTAAAGCCCGAACTCGCCGGCGTCACCCGCAAACCACGCCAGCCCCGAAAAGAGCGTCACGGCCATAAGCGCCGCAATGATCAGCAAATAAAGCGTTTGGATTCGTTGTATCATCATTTACAAAGTTTTGTCGATCAGGTATTTGTTCCGCTCGGAAGACCCTCTGTTGATCAGCTCGCCCAAAAATCCGGCCAAAAACAGCTGAACGCCGAGAATTACGGCCAAAATCGCCAGATAAAACAGCGGCTGGTCCGTAACCGCCCGCAGGGGCAGGGCGTGGCTCTGCTTCCAGAGCTTCTCGGCGATGATCCACACCGTCGTGCCGCCGCCCATGAGGAACATCAGCGTTCCGAGGCTGCCGAAGAAGTACATCGGCGAACGCCCGAAATGCGTCATAAACAGCACCGTGATCAGGTCCAGATACCCTTTCACCGTGCGTTCGAGGCCGAATTTCGAACTGCCGTACTTGCGGGCGCGATGGTCGACGACCTTCTCGCCGATGCGGCCGAACCCGGCCTGCTTGGCCAGGAACGGAATGAAGCGGTGCATCTCGCCGTAGACCTCGATGGCCTTCACCACCTTGCGGCGGTAGGCTTTCAGCCCGCAGTTGAAATCGTGGAGCCGGATGCCCGACGCGGCCCGGGCCGTCCAGTTGAAGAATTTGCTGGGCCAGCGTTTGCCGATCGGGTCGTGGCGTTTCTTTTTCCACCCCGAGACCAGGTCGTAGCCCTCTTCGAGGATCATGCGGCGCAGTTCGGGGATTTCGTCGGGCGAATCCTGCAAGTCGGCGTCCATCGTAATGACGACCTCGCCTTCCGCAGCCGCGAATCCGCAGTAGAGGGCCGCGGACTTGCCGTAGTTGCGCGCGAAACCGATGCCCCGGATGGCCGGATACTGCGTCTTGAGCCGTTCGACCTCCTCCCACGAGCCGTCCGACGAACCGTCGTCGACCAGAATAAGCTCGTACGAAAACCCGTTTTCGCGCATCACGCGGTCGATCCATGCCGCCAGTTCGGGCAGGGACTCCGCCTCGTTGTAGAGCGGCACGACGACCGATATATTCAGTTTATCCATCCTTATTGGTTAGTGCCTTCCGAGAAAACGTCGGGATCACGCTTGGTGAAGGCAGCAATAAACAGACCGAAAAAGCCGCCCTTGATAGCCGAGGCGAGCATTCCGCTGAAGAGCTGCACCAGCGGCGAACGCATCAGTTTCATCATCATCTCGATCTGGTCGCCCGTGTAGAACCCGGTGTTCTCCAGCATGGCGATCGACGGACCGATCATCGCCTCGTATCTGGCCGCAAAGAGCCAGTTGGAGGCGACGCCCATGAAGGCTCCCTCGATAAACCCGGCGCAGAGCATCACGCTGACCATGAAACCCAGGCACTGCCCGTAGCCGTATCCCCTGGCTCCGAAGCGTTCCGCGCGGCGTTTGGTGAAATACCCCAGCAGCAGGACGAAAATGACGAGCGACAGCAGGGACAGCAGCGTGTTCTGCACGTAAAAGCCCAGCACGTCGAAAAGGATCGCGACCAGAGCCATGATCACGCCGTATTTCGCGGCTTCGTTCCAGAAATTCTTCTTCTCCATTTTTCTATTTTGTTTTTAACACTCCGAGGCGCCAGCCTTGCCGCGCGGCGGCATCAGCCCCCTCTTCATTGCAGTTCACCCTTGCCTTCGCGCAGTATCTCCGGCCCGTCGCCCGTCAGGTCCACGACCGTCGTGGGGACGTTGTCGCCGATGCCTCCGTCGATGACCAGCGCGACCTCGCGGCCGTAACGCTCGTGGATCAGCTCGGGATCGGTCGTATACTCCACCACCTGGTCGTCGTCCTTGACCGACGTGGTGATCATCGGACACCCCAGCGCCCCGACCACGGCCCGCGCAACGGGGCTGGCCGGAATGCGGACGCCGATCGTGCGGCGCCGTTCGAGCGCCTTGTCCGGAATGCGCGCCGAAGCCGCCAGCACGAAGGTGAACGGCCCGGGCAGATTGCGCTTCAGAATCCGGAAAACGGCATTGTCCACCCGGCAGTACTCCGCGACCTGGGCGATGTTTTCGAAGACCACGGTGAACTTCTCCTCGCTCTTGCCCCGGATGCGGCGCAGCCGCTCGATGGCCTTCGGCGAGCGCAGCGAACAGCCGAAGGCATAGACGCTGTCGGTGGGATAAATGATGATTTCATCCCGCTCCAGGGCGTCTACGACGCGCTGCAACTCCTTCTCCGAGGGGTTCTGTTCGTATATCTTCGCAAGCATGGGATGACAAAGATACAAAAATTATTTAATCTTACGCCGATTGAGTTCGTCGCTGTACGCCCGGGCGTTCTTATTGTGCTCGCGAAGGGTTTTGGCGAAGTTGTGGTAACCGTCGAATTCGGGCCGTGCGCAGAAGAAGATATAGTCGTGCTTTTCGTAGTTCAGCACGGCGTCGATGGCGTTCTTTCCGGGCATGCAGATCGGCGAGGGCGGCAGCCCCTCGTTCACATACGTATTATAGGGCGAATCGTATTTCAGATGGCGGTAGAGGATGCGGCGCAGGCCGAAATCCTGCATGGCGTACTTCACCGTCGGGTCGGCCTGCAACTTGATGCCCTTCTTCAGGCGGTTGACGTAGACCCCGGCCACGCGGGGCATCTCGTCGCTCTTGCGGGTCTCCTCGTAGACGATCGAAGCCAGCGTCATCACCTCCAGCCGGCTCAATCCGCTGCGCTTGCGTTTTGCATCGCGTTCGGAAGTCCAGAAACGGTCGTACTCGCGCTTCATGCGCTTGACGAACTCCCCGGGCGTCACCGTCCAGTAGAACTCGTAGCTGTCGGGAATGAACATCGAAAAGAGCGTCACGCTGTCGAATCCGACCTCCGCGGCCAGCTCCTTCGAGGTCAACGCCTGCATGATCGCCGTGGAATCGGCGTCGATCTGCCGTGCGAGTTTCTGCGCCAGCTGGGCCGGGATGCGCACGTTGTTGATCGTCACCCGCACGGGGGTCTGCAACCCCAGCTTGAGCATGCGCGCGATTTCGATGACGCTCATGCCGTGTTTGAGCACGTAATGCCCGGGCTTGAAGGTTTCGGCCAGGTTGATCCTCCGGGCATAGGCGTCGAAAGCCCGGCGGTGTTTGATCTGCGGCAGCAGCGAGTCCGCGACCTGCCCGTATTCGGCCCGGGCGCTCACGTAGAGGTCCCGCTCCGTAACGACCGCATTTCCATAGAACTGCTGCCGCAGGACAAGCCCTGCGCCGGCCGTCAGGACGAACGCCGCCAGCAGGCCCCAACCTAATATTTTCTTACGCATTTCAGTTTTTTTTTGCAAAGATATAAAATTTTCCTACTTTTGTGCCCGGGTGAGTCTTACACGACCAGCTCCTACAGAATCCCCCAGGCGAGGAATCGAGCAAGGGTATGTGGTCGTAGCGGTGCGATGTAAGTAGCTCACCCTTTTTTTCATAACGGCGTTTTGACCCGGCGGGTCGAAGCGCCGCTTTTTTTTTGCGCATACCTTCCGGAACATCCGCTCCCGTTTTGGAAAAATAATTGTATCTTAATCCCGCAGAAAACCAGAAAACGATGGAAAACAGAATCACGACCCTTTTCGGCATCCGCTACCCCGTCGTCGCAGGCGGGATGGTCTGGTGCAGCGGCTGGCGGCTGGCCGCCGCCGTCAGCGAGGCCGGCGGGCTGGGGCTGATCGGCTCCGGCTCGATGACCCCCGAACTGCTGCGCGAGCACATCCGCAAATGCCGTGCGGCCACCTCCCGGCCGTTCGGCGTCAACGTGCCGCTGGCCTACCGTTATGCGCCCCAGCTGATGGACGTCATCACGGAAGAGCGCGTTCCGGCCGTCTTCACCTCGGCGGGCAACCCCGCGACCTGGACCGCACGCCTGCACGACGCAGGCTGCCGCGTGGCGCACGTGGTGTCGAGTTCGAAATTCGCGCTCAAGAGCCGCGAAGCGGGTGTGGACGCCGTGGTGGCCGAGGGATTCGAGGCCGGGGGTCACAACGGCCGTGAGGAGACGACGACGATGGCCCTCGTCCCGCAGGTGCGGCAGGCCGTCGACCTGCCGCTCATCGCCGCGGGAGGCATCGCCACGGGGGCCGGCATGCTGGCCGCTTTCGCCCTGGGCGCCGAAGGATGCCAGTTAGGGACGCGCTTTGCGCTGTCGCGGGAGAGTTCGGCCTGCGAGGCGTTCAAACGGCGGTGCGTAGAGGTACAGGAGGGCGGCACGATCCTGACGCTCAAAAAGGTGATCCCGACGCGCCTCGTCCGCAACGGTTTCTGCCGCACGGTCGAGGAGGCCGAATCGCGCGGCGCCGACGCCGAAGAATTGTCGGCCCTGATCGGCCGCGGACGCCCGAAACGGGGGATTTTCGAAGGCGACCTCGACGAAGGGGAACTGGAGATCGGACAGATCGCCGCGCTCATCGAAGACCTGCCGCCGGCCGGCGAGATCCTCCGCCGTCTCGTCGCCGAATACGAAGCCGCCCGCGGGAGCCTCGGCCCGCTCTGATCCCTCCCGAAATACGGAAAGCCCTACCCCACCCGGTTGCGGACGTAGACCCGCTGCTGCTCCGTCTTCATGTCGACGGCATCGGAAAGCGCCCGGACCAGGAGCGAAAGTTTCTTGTAGCCGTAGTTGCGGGGGTCGAAATCCGGCATCTTCTTCGACAGCACGCTGCCCACGTCGCCCAGAGAGGCCCAGCCGCTGTCGTCGGCGGCATCGTCGATCGTGTTCTCCAGCAGCGTGCGGAATTCGTCGTCGAACGGACGGATGATCGTCGAGGCGTGCCCCGCATCCGGCGACGGTTTCTTTTCCCCGGCAGTTTCGGCGGCCGGACCCACAGGCGCTTCGGCCCCGGCGGATCTTTTCGCGTCCGCCTTTTTCTTCGCAGGGGCCGCCTTCTCCGGCGGCGTCTGCCCGAGGATTTCGACGTAGATGAATTTGTCGCAGGACTTGATGAACGGCTTCGGCGTCTTCTTCTCGCCGAACCCCAACACCTCCCGGCCCGATTCGCGGATACGGCTGGCCAGGCGCGTGTAGTCGCTGTCGCTCGACACGATGCAGAATCCGTCCACGCCCTCCTTGTGCAGAATGTCCATCGCGTCGATGATCAGCGCCGAATCGGTCGCGTTCTTGCCCGTCGTATAGGCGTACTGCTGAATGGGCGTGATGGAGTTCTCCAGCAGCACCTCTTTCCAGGCGGCGAATTTCGGATTGGTGAAATCCCCGTAAATGCGTTTTATCGTCGGTGTGCCGTAGTTGGCGATCTCATCCAGAATATCCTTTATCTTGCGGTGCGAGATGTTGTCGGCATCGACCAGCACCGCGAATTTCTTGTCGTTCAGTTCCATAATTAATGCGGTTAAAGGCACAAGATACAAAAAATTCCGGCAACTCGCACCCCGCAGCCGCCGGACGGTTCCCTCGCGGACTCCTCCCCGACGCCGCAGAAGCGGGACTTCCGGCGGGATTTCCGGGGAAGTCGACAATTTGTTTCCGCCGACGGCGCACCGTCACCGAAAAATTCGTTATATTTGCAAAACGACAAAACCAAAAAACTGGAAACCAATGATACGTCTCAATGTATTTATCCGCACGACGGAAAGCAACCGCGAAGAACTGGTGCGCACAGCCAAGGAGCTGGCAGCCGCTTCGCTCAAGGACGAGGGATGCGTGGCCTACGACCTGTTCGAAAGCGCCACGCGCAGCGACGTGCTGATGATCTGCGAAACCTGGAGCAATGCAAAGGCCCTCGCGGCCCACGAACAGGCGTCGCACTTCACGACCCTCGTGCCGCGTCTGGAACAGCTGGGCGAACTGAAAATCGAAAAGTTCGTCTTCTGATCCGTTCCCGCGACCCGGGCACAAAAAAACCTCCGCGTTTGCACGCGGAGGTTTTTCGTTTATTCCTCGACAGCCTCGAAGTCAGTCTTGTAGAGTCCGCAGATCGGGCAGGTCCAGTCGTCGGGAATCTCCTCGAAAGGCGTCCCCGGCTCGATGCCCGTCTCGGGATCGCCCTTCGCCGGGTCGTAGACGTAGTCGCAGGCCGTGCACTTGTACCGCTTCGGAATGCAGCGGTCGGCGACCTTTTGCCAGTCGATCAGCTCCCAGAACGCCGCCAGAAAATCGGGACGACGGTTGCGGTAGTCGATGTAATAGGCGTGCTCCCAAACGTCCACGGTCATCACCGGACGCAGTCCGTCGGTCATCGGGTTGCCGGCGTTCGGCTTGGCGACGATCGACAGTTTCCCGGCCTTGTCCATCGCCAGCCACGCCCATCCGGAGCCGAACAGCCCCACGGCGGCCTTGGTGAACTGCTCCTTGAAAGCCTCCACCGAACCGAACGCCTCGGTGAGTTTGGCGGCCAGCTTCGCGGGCATCGGCTGCTGCGCGGGAGTCAGCATCCGGAAAAAGAAGGTATGGTTCCAGGCCTGGGCGGCATTGTTGAAAATGCCCCCGTCTGCCTTGCGAACGATCTCGTCGAGCGGCATCTCTTCGTAAGGCGTCCCCGCGATCAGGTTGTTCAGGTTGTTCACATAAGTCTGCAAATGCTTTCCATAGTGGTAATCGAAGGTCTCTTTGCTCATCTTCGGAGCAAGCGCTTCCGGTGCATAGGGAAGCTCGGGCATTGTATGTTTCATGGTCGTGTGAATTAAATTCGCTCCAATATAGCGAAATTTCCGGTCGGTTCTTCCCGACAGCCGAAAATGATCATCAATTAAACGAATTGTCGTCTTTCGCGAGGGGCAAAAAAACGGGGGCTTTTCGAAAAAACCCCCGTTCCGGAAAACCGCTCCCGGCGGAAACGGTTTCAGAAATTGGCCTTGACGCCCACCGTGAAATTGGCTCCCAGTTCGGGATACCAGGGGTATTCGTACAGGCGGCGGTTGACGAGGTTGCGGCCCTCGGCGAAGAGCGTCACGCGGCCCGAAACCTTCCAGTCGAAATTCACCCGCAGGTCCACGCCGAAGGGCGCTTCGAAAGACGGACCACAGACCGGTTCCGAAGCGTCGGTCGTAGCCGAAAGGTCGATCACCGTCCAGCGGCGCACGCCCTGCATCAGCGCCTTCACCCCGAACGAGACCTTGCGGCCCTCGTAGGCGACGCCCACGTTCCCGGCGAACGACGGAGCGCCGTTTTTCAGATCCGTCTCGTCGTTATAGAGATAGCCGTGCACGTCCAGGTCGAATTTCAGCGCACTCACGGGCCGAAACTCGATCTCGCCGTTGAACGAAGTGACGGTCTGCCGCGCCATCACAGGGACCAGAACGCCCTGAAAAACCTCCGAAAAAGCAGGATCGTCCGACAAACTCCGGTACGTGGTCCAGAAAAGATGGTTGTCGCGGACCGACACCCCGGCGTAGACACGGTAGTCGAAGCGGCTGCGCCAGAGACTGCCGCCCAGTCCGAGACGGAAATTGTAGTCCACGGAACTTTTGTCGAGCCACGTCGAGGAGGCGACATAGGGATTTTCCAGCGTCAGCGCCCGGAAGTCGTTCGGCGTCACCGCGCCGTCGGCCTCGAAGAAGGGTTTCAGCCCCGGCGTTCCGAGATTGAAATCGAGCCAGGCGAAAGGAATGACATAATTTTCACTCTTCACGAGGTTCGAGGGTTCTCCTTCGAACTCGGTCCGGTCGCGGTAGTAGTCGGCCCCCACGTCGAAGCGCACGACCCCGCCGGCGAAACCGTAGCGCAGGGCGGCGTGGATCAGCTGCTGGCTGCTGCCCTCCAGCGATTTCTGCCCGGACCGCAATTCGTATCCCGCTTCGAGCGAGAACCTGCTGCGGCCGAATCCCCGGGCGATCTTCGCCCTGGCCCCGAGTGCGGTCTGCCGGGCCTTGTCGCCGTAATCCGGCCACTCGGAGTGGTCGAAGAACATCCCCCCGCGCAGGGCTATTTCAAAGTTCGTGCGGCTCAGGTCCTGAAAATTGTCTCCGAAACGCACCGCGACGTTCGCATCGCCGTAGTCGTTCATCCCCCCGATCCCGAGGCCCGCACCGTCTCCGTCGGCCCAGGCCCCGTAACGGTGATACATCCGGTTGTCGTAGTAAATGTCGCCTTCGAGGATGTGCCGGCCGAAATACTTGCCCGCGGCGGCCCCGATGCGGTTGAACATCCGCGTCGAATTGTTCTTCACCCCGAAATCGTTTTTAATATCGGCGTACCGCCCCTCGTGGTTGACGTACCCCACGACGTAGCCCGTCGACGGATTCTGCGACGAGGCGTAGAAGTCCAGCACCGAGTTGAGCGGATACCCCGCCCCGGCCTTCAGGTAGAAGGGCAGCGGTCGGTTGAACTCCCAGTAGGTCACCGTCGCGGGGCGGATCGGACGCGGCGAGAGCGTCGTGCGCAACGACAGCGGCGTAATGGTGTAGTCGATTTCGGGGCGCATGCGCGCCGTGTCGGTCATGTCGGGCTGGACGGCCAGTTTCGAGGCGCTCTCCACCTTCGGGACATAGGCCTTGGTCACTTCGACCTGCTTTTCGACCTGCGCCGCAGCCAACTGCGGCAGCACCGCCGCGAAGGCGGCCACTATCAGCATCTTCTTCATCGTCAGTTGAGTTTTGCGATTCGCGCCTTCGCTTCGTCCACGATGCCGTCGTCGGCAGGCGAATAACCGTCGGCGACACTCTGCCACGTTGCCCGGGCCTGGAAATTATCCCCTTTCTTCACATACACGTCGCCCAGCAGGATAAAGGCCTTGGCCAGCCAGTAGGCCTGCGGCTCCCGTTCGGAGAAGGCAAAGACCTCCTTTTCGGTCTTGTCCATGTCGCCGCTCCCGAACGTGGATTCGATCACGTAATAGGCAGCCTCGGAACCCTCTTTCGTGCGCACGTCCTTCGCCAGTTCGCGGTAGAGCTTCACGGCCTCGTCGCGGCGGCCTTCGGCGCGCAGCTGCCCGGCCCAGGCGTACTTCGCTTCGCGGAGCGCCGCGGCCCCCGCATCGTCGTGCCCGCAGACGTCGGCGGCCATCGCGGCGATCTTCGCCCCGTCGCCCCCGGCCACCGTCGCACGCACATAGCCCTTCATGGCCTCCTCGCGGCCCGTTTTGGTCGGCGCGGCGTCGTAAAGCCGGCGGTAGGCCGAGGCGGCCTCGTCCCAGCGTTCGTCGGCATAAGTCATCTCGGAGAGCTTCTCCAGCACGGCGACCGTGTACTGGGTCGTCCCCCGGTCGGCGAGCGCCGTGAGCGTCTCGATGGCCTCCCCGCGCTCGCCCGAGCGGAGGTAGCAGTCGCTCAAATAGTAGAGCGCGTCGGTCAGGTAATACCCCTTCGGATAGCTCTGCACATAGCTGCGCAGCGACTTCGCGGCAGCCTCCTGCTGTCCGTCGAGGTAGAGTTTCTGTGCCGCGGCGAACGACAGCGAGTCGCGCGAAAGGGCCGTCAGGTCGCTCTCCAGTCCGGCCTTGGCGGCGTAGTTGAAATAGGCGTCGGCATCGCCCTGCGAAACGTAGATCTCGCGGATCGATTGCATCGCGCCCCTGGCTTCCGAGGAGTGGGGCGACGCCCCGACCACCCGATCGTAATACTTGAGCGACTTTTGCTTGTCGCCCAGATTCAGGTAGGCCAGCCCGAGGTCGGACAGCGCCTGCGTGCAGCGCGGCGACGACGGATAGGCGGCCACGAACTTTTCGAGCTGCGCGGCGCCCTCGGCATACTTCTCCTGCGCGATGTAGCTGCGTCCCAGCTCGTAGGAGGCTTCGTCGGCATAGTCGCCGCCCGAAGCGGCGATCTGCCGCAGGGCCTGCTGCTTCTGGTCCGTGCGGCCCAGGATGCCGAGCGTCACGGCCCGTTTGTAGCGGGCGTACTGCTGTTCGGGCGTCGCCAGGGCGATGGCTTTGTCATACTCCCCCACGGCCTCCTCGAAACGGCGGTCGGAATAGGCCGCGTCGCCCAACCGGTTGTAGGCGTCGGCGCGGTAACGGTCGCGCGGCGACCAGGCGGCGAGGAACTTTCGGAACGAAGCCTGCGCCTGCCCCAGGTCGTTGCGGTCGAAGGCGCAGTAACCGAGATTGTACCACGCCAGCGCATACTCCCGCTCGGTGCGGGGCGCACGCTTCAGGTAGGCGTTGTATTTGGCCGCCGCCACCGGGTAGTCGCCCTGTGCGAAGGCGATTTCACCCTGCCAGAAGGCATTCAGCGCGGTGTACTTGGGGCTGACGTTCACCGCGGCGGATTCCGTGAGGTAACGCTGCGCCGCACGCATGTCGCCCGCCTTGTAGGCCTCCAGAGCGCGGAAATAGGTGATCTTCTGCAACGCCGCACGGATGTCGGCGTCGCCCGAGGGCATCTGTTTGATGGCCCTGTACGCGGCATCGTAGTCGCGGGAGTTGTAGTAAGCGGCGATCAGCAGCGCACGGGCCTCCTCCGCACGCGGCGACGAAGGATAGCGTTCGACATAGCGCGTCAGCACGTTGATCGCGCCGTTGAAGGCGCCGCCGCCCAGTTCGTACTGCAATTTGGCGTAGTTGAACAGCGCGTCCTCGGCCACCGTCGCGTCGAGCGACTCGTCGGAAGCCATCGCGAAAGCCTGCATCGCCGACTCCTTGTCCCCGGCGCGCAGGTAACAGTCGGCCAGGTGGTAGGAGGCGTTCTGCGTCAGCGCGTCTTCGGCGCCGCACGCCTTGCGCAGCCACTCCGCGGCCTCCGCATAGCGGGCCGTGCGGTAGAGCGAGAAGCCCTCCAGGTAGCTGGCGTCGCGGTCCATCTCCCCGCCGGCCTTCCGGAAAGCCGCGAGGTGCTCCAGCGTCCTGTTGAAATCCTCCAGCCGGAACCACGATTCGGCGACCACGCGCTCCAGCTCGGCGCGCCGCTCGGGAACGGCCCGGCGGGCCAGCGTCTCGCCGTTTTCGACCACATAGCGGTAGTTGCCCTCGCGGAACTCGATCTGCATGAGGTAATAGGGAACCACGTCGCGGTAGGCGTCGCTGCGCAGAAGCGCCGTGAAGGCCTGCTTCGCACGGCCGTAACGCCCTTCGGCGTAGTCGATATAGGCCTTGTAGTAACGGGCGTGATCGGCGTATTCGCTGCGGCTGCCGATGCGGTCGAAATAGTCGTACGCCTTCCGGTAGTCGCCCCCGGCGAACGCGACGTAGCCCATGCGGATGTCGTACTGCTCGCGGCGCGGCGCGCTCAACGCCTTGTAATCGGTCTGCGCGAAAGCCTCGCGGGCCTTTTCCATGTTCCCCGCGGCGCAGTAGAACGAACCGAGTGCGAAACGCACGTCGTTGGCGTAGACCGATTCGGGATAACGCTCCGCGAATTCGCGCAAGGCCCCTTCGGCATCGGGGCTGCCCAGCTCCACGGCGCAGGCGGCCAGGTAAAAATCCGCCTCCTGGGCCAGCAGGCGGTCCGAAGGCGTCAGCACCGCCCTGACGCGCAGGAATTCCTGCCGGGCGTCGCTCCAGCGGCCGTAATCGAACAGGTCGCGGGCGCGCCCCGCGAGGGTCTCTATTTCAGGCCCGGCAGCCTGCGCGCCGAAGGCGCACGCCGCAAGGGCAAGGGTCAGCAATGAAATCCGGAATTTTCGCATATGCATTGTTTCACTAAATACGGGCAAATATACGAATTTTTGCCCATCCGCACACTACCAAAGGAACGGAATTTGCCCCCGGGTTATTGTTGAACACAAAAACCGAAATCCATGATTGAAAAAGTAACTTTACAGATGTCCGGAAACGGGAAATTCCGGACCGAAAACGGCACCGGATGCGACGCAATGAATCCCAAGACCCTGATGCTCTACGCCGCGGCGCAATGCTCCGCCCAGACGGCGCTGATGATCATGCAGAAAGAGCGCATCACGCCCAGACGCTTCGAAATCAGCTATTCGGGCGATTTATCCGCCGAGACGGTTCAATCCGAAAGCGTATACCGCTCGTTCCATGTGGTTTACAACGTCGAATGCAGCTCCGAAGACGACCAGGCGAAGGTCGGCCGCGCACTGGAACTGACACACGAAAAGTACTGCGGCATGGTGCAGATGCTGCGCAGGATCGCACCCGTGTCGCGCGAGATCGCCGTGGTCAGCACCCAGCCGGCGAAGGCGTAGAACGCCCGGCGGCAGGAAAAAACGGCGGAGAGATTCTCCGCCGTTTTTCTATTGCGCCGTGATGCGCTGGTAGTCCGACACCGCCACGGCATAGTTGTAGTGCGCCCGGATGGCGTTCGAATAGAGCTGAATCCAGCTCAACTGGGCTTGCAGGACGTCGAGGATCGTCGCCAGGCCTTCGCCGTAGGAATAGGTGCTGATGGAGAGGTTCTCGCCCGCGATGCGGAGACTCTCTTCCGAGGCGTCGACCTGCGCGCGGCTCTGCACGAGGGCCGTCCAGCCGTTCATCTCCTCGCGCACGATGTCGTCGTGCACGAGCGCGGCGTTCCAGTCCTGCTGCAACTGCACGGCGCGCGCGGCCCCCACGGCCCGGCGGCGTTCGCCCCAGTGGAAGATCGGCACGGAGAGTTTCACGAAAGCCGATCCATCGACGTAGGTCGCACCCGTGCTGTTGGGGTAATAGGGCTGCCACATGCCGCCGACACCCACGCTCAACTGCGGATTGAACGGCGCGCGGACGGCCCGGATTCCCGCCTCGGCCTGCTCCGAGCGCAGCCGTGCGGCGGCATAGTCGGGACGCCGCTCCAGCGCCTCGGCCGCCACGACCCGTCCGGGCATCGGCAGCGAGTCGCGGATGCCCTGCGCGAGCTGTACGCCGAGCGCGGCGTCGGTTCCGCGGAGGATGTTGAAGTTGTGGAGCGCGACCTCGTAACTCTGCTCGGCGCTCACGAGCGAGTATTCGGCCTCGCTCAACCGTGCGTCGATCATCAGCACGTCGCCCTTGGCGATATAACCCTCCGAAAAGCGGCGGTCGACGACCTCCTTGAGCGAACGGATGATCGCGACATACTGCCGCATCGAGGCGGCATAGAGTTCCACGGCCGAGAGGTTCCAGTAGGCGTAGTCGGCGGCATAGCGCACGTCGAGGCGCGAAAACTCCTCGTCGCACAGCGCGATGCCGTAGCCCAGTTCGGCCTGCCGGGCCGCAGCCCGCACCGCACCGCCGCCGTAGACGGTCTGCACCAGCTGCGGCAGGAGGCTGAACGTCCAGCGTTCCACGCCGTCGAAATGGCGCACGGTCGCCGTGAAACTGCCGTCCATCGCGAGCCGCGGCAAGTAGCCCGTGCGGGCCTGCCCCGCCGTCTCGGCCGCCGCATCGCTCTTCGAGGCGGCGATCTTCAGCTGCCAGCTGTAATCGGCAACGGCAGCGCGGTAGTCGGCGAGCGAAGTCTGCCCCAGCGCCGGGACGCAGAGCCAAAGGGCGATTATCGAAACTGTTATCTTCATGGCTTGCGGATATTGTAGAACAGCGCGTAGACCACCGGCAGGACGCAGACCGTCAGCAGCGTGGCGACCAGCAGTCCGCCCATGATCGTGGCGGCCATCGCGCCGAACATCGAGTCGAACAACAGCGGCAGCATGCCCAGAATGGTCGTTCCCGAGGCCATCGCCACCGGGACGATACGGCTGCGCGTCGCAGAGGTCAGGGCCTCGTAGGGGTCTTTGCCCGCGGCCCGCAGCACGCCGATCTGCTCGACGAGCACCACGGCGTTCTTGATGTTCATGCCGACGAGCCCCAGCAACCCCAGCAGGGAGAAAAAGTTGAACACCTTGCCCGTGACGGCCAGTCCCAGCACCACGCCGATGAAGATCAGGGGGATCATCAGCAGAATGACGACCGGCTCGCGGTAGTTGCGAAACAACAGCAGCAGGACGATGAGGATGAGCACCAGCGTCAGCGGCATGTATTCGGCCAGCGCCTCGTTGGACTCCTGCTGGCTCTCCTGCTCGCCGAAGACCTTCATCGAGTAGCCCTCGGGAAGCACCACGGCGCGGTCCACCGAATCGCGCAGCGCGGCGAACAACTGCATGGTGTTGACCCCGCGGCCCGGGTCGCATTGGGCCTTCATCACCCGCTGGCGGTTGAAACGCTTGATGACGCCCGGCCGGAAATCGAAACGGAATCCGTCGGTCGCCTGCTCGATCGAAAAGACCTTGCCCGAAGGATTGAAGATCGGCAGGGCCTGCAAATTGGTCAGGTTATACGAACCGATGTTCTCGTCTTTCAGAAGGATCGGCATGAACTGGTCGCCCTCGCGGTATTCGCCCAGCGTGTAGCCCTGCGTGGCGATGGTGATGCCGCGGGCCATCTGGCTGCGGGTGATGCCGATGCGCTGGCCCTTCATCTGCGAGTAGACCGGCTGCCACATCGGCACGCGGTTGCCCCAGCCGTTGCGGATGTTTACGGCTCCGGGGGTGCGCCACATCACCTCTTCGGCCCGGGCCGCGAGACGGCGCAGCGTGTCGACGTCGTCGCCGATGAAGCCGAATTCGATGGCCGCGTCGGGCACGGGCGAGAGCTTGAAGAGCGACGAGCGCAGCCACACGTCGGGAAAATTCGCGGTGACATAGGCGTTGAAACGCTCCTCGACAGCCTCGGTCTGCCGCTTGTCGTGCAGTTCGACGAGGATGTTGCCGAAATTGGGACGCATCGAGACGCTGCTGCTGGCCAAGTAATAGCGCGGCGGCGTCGACCCGAGCGTCATCGAGACGGTCTTCACCTCGGGCTGCGCGCGCAGCCACTCCTCCATGGCGAGCAGATTACGCTCCGTATCGCGGATATTATACCCGTCGGGCAGCAGCACGTCGGCCCGGAAATAAGGTTTGTCGAGCGACGGAAAGAAGTTCTGGGGCATCAGCCCCATGACGACCAGCGACAGGACGAACAGCCCCGCGACCGTCGCCGTGACGGCCCACCGCCACCGCAGCAGGGCGGCCAGCAGGCGGTCGAAGGCGCGGTAGAAGCGCGTGTCGTAGGGATCGCCGGCGACAGGTTTCACCTTGAGCATGAAATTGCCGAACAGCGGCGTCTGCGTCAGGGCCAGCACCCAGCTCAACAGCAGCGAGAGGGCCAGCACGACGAACAGCGGCTTGACGATCTCGGCCACCGACGAGGGGGCGAGGTACAGCGGCAGAAACGAGAATATGGCGATCAGCGTGGCCCCCAGCAGGCTCCACCGCGGGGCGTTGGCTCCCTCGACGACGGCCGTGCGGCGTGCCGCGCCCCGCAGCATGGCCTGTTGTGCATTGTCGGTGACGACGATGGCGTTGTCGACGAGCATGCCCATCGCGATGATGAAACCGGCCAGCGAGGTGCGGTTCAGCCCCTCGCCCAGAAACTGCATCAGGAGCAGCGTGCCGCCGATCGAGAAGAGCAGCGAACTGCCGATCAGCACCCCGGCGCGGAAGCCCATGACGAGCATGATGATCAGAATGACGATCGCAACCGACTCGGCGAGGTTGAGAATGAACGTGGAATTGGCCTCCCGGGCGATGCGGTTCTCGGGATAGAGCACCGTCAGCTCCATGCCCAGCGGCATCTGCCGCGTGAGCGAAGCCAGCAGGGATTCGATCTCCGCACCGGTCTTCACCACGTCGACGCCCTCCTCGGTCGAGACGCCGATGCCCACGGCGCGGCGGCCGTCGACGCGCATCATCGTCTGCGGCGGCTCGGCGTAGCCCCGCTCGACGCGGGCGATGTCGCCCAGGCGGTACTGTTTGCCCGAAGAGGAGATCAGCAGCTGGTCCGAAAGGTCGTCGAGCGTCTTGTAGGTTCCGTCCTCGAGAATCTGTATCTGGAGTTTTCCGGCCTGCTTCTCGCCGCTGTCGACGATGGAATTCTGCTGGCCGATGGTCGCGACGATGGTTTCGGGACGGATGGCGAAATTGGCCAGCGTCGCCATGCTGACATAGACGTTCACCACGGGCGTCTGTTCGCCGTAAAGGGCCACCTTCTGCACGCCGTCGACCGTCACGAGCGCCGTTTTGAGCCGCTGCGCCCAGTCGCGCAGTTCGGACCAGGTGAAGCCTCCGTCGACCGAAAGCCCGTAGTAGATGCCGTACACGTCGCCGAAATCGTCGGCGACGGTCACCGCCGAAGCCCCCGCGGGCAGGCGCGGCTGGACGTTGAGCACCTTGCGGCGCAGTTCGTCCCACAGTTGCGGAATTTCGGCGGCGGGTGTGGCCGGGTCCAGTTCGACCTGTATCTTCGAAAGCCCGTAATAGGATTCCGAAGTGATTTTATGCACGCGGCGCATCGACTGCACCTCGCGTTCGATGGGTTCAGTGACAAGCTCCTCGACCTGCTGCGGCGTGGCCCCCGGATAGGAGCAGACGAGCGACGCCGACTTGATGACGAAGACCGCATCCTCCTTCTTGCCCAGCGTGGCGAACCCCAGGGCGCCTCCCGCCAGCAACACGGCGAGGAAGAACCAGATCACCTTGGCGCTGCGCAATGAATATTCGGGCAGGTTCATGGCGGCGTCAGTTTAAGATGCGGACCCGTTCGCCCTCGCGCAGCTGGTAAACGCCCGCCGTGACGACCCGTTCGCCGGGCGCAACGCCGCTGTCGATAACCACCCGGTCGCGGCCGAACAGCTCCCCGAGCGTCACCTCGCGGCGCATGACGCGGTCGCCCGAGCCGACGATCCAGACGTAGGTCCCGCCCCCGGCCGGGGCGTAGACGGCCGAAACGGGCAGCGACACGGCATCGGGAACGGGATCGGCGCTCAACATGGTGATCGTGCACGACATGCCGGGCGAGATGCGGTAACGGGCCGGATCGGGGTTTTCGAGAGTCAGCGACACGGGGAATCCCGAGGCGTCGGACGAGGTTTCGACATACTCTTTCAGGCGGGCCGGAATGGCCGCGCCCCGGTAGTTGTCGAACGCGACGGTAAAGCGCGTGGAGCTGTCCCGCAACAGCGGCAGCGCGTTTTCGGGCAGCGTGAACTGGACGGTCGAGGTGACGGGATTGACCAGCCGGAGAATCGGCTGTCCGGCCTGCACGCGTTCGAAATTATCGACGTACTTGCGCTCGACGACCCCGGCGAACGGGGCCTTCAGGCGGGTGTCCTTCAGCAGGTCGAGGGTGTTCTCGTAGGTCGAGCGGGCCTGCGCATAGCGCGTCGCGGCCGCTTCGGCCTCCTGCCGCGACACCGCCTCGTGCTCCAGCAGCCGCTGCATGCGCTGCTGCTGCGAGCGGGTCTCCTCGAAGGCCGAGCGGGTCGCCGCGACCTGCAACTCGATGTCCCGGGGGTCGAGTTCGGCGAGCAGCTCCCCCTTCTTCACGCCCGCGCCCTGCGAAACGGGCACGTCGAGGACCTGCCCCGCCACCTTGAAGGCGAGGTTCACAGCGTCGTCGGGAGTAGCCATGCCGGCGAAATCCTTGTCGATAAGTCCCGCGCCGGCAGCCGTCGCCACCTTCACGGGGCGTACCACCGCAGGTGCGGGCGTCTTACGGGAACACGCCCCGGCAAGCAGGGCGATCGCTAAAATGGGGATGATTCGCATACGAAAAAAGTTGACACCGTTTCCGGCGTCAACTTTCATACCAGCGTCCCGCAGGATGCCCCTACGGACGAATATCGCGACAGTTCTTTTTAGAGGTGATGGTTCCGTCGTCCAGCACGACAAGCCCGTTATCGGCGCGGAGCATGGTTTTCATCGTCGAGGTGTCGATGTTGTAGCACCGCACCTCCACCGTGCCGAACTCGTGCCACGTGACGCCGTAAAGCGGATCGGGCGTCAGGCAGACCACGTGCGCACCCTCCTCACGGGCGCGCTCCGCAAGCCGGGCCATGCGCCGTGCGCACGAACGCGGCAGGCGGTCGAAAGCCGTGACACAGAGCATGTAAACCCGCCCCGGCATCGTCAGCACCTCCTCCGTGGCGTCGCCCTCGGCGTCGCGCAGGGCGAATTCGCTCACAAGAGGTCTCACGGCCGGGACTTCGCTCGTGGTGCGGGTGTCGACCCACTCCCACTTTTCGGCATCCTGCCACTCGGTGTCTTCCAGCGAGAACTCGCGCTCGCGGCCCGTCCGCCTGTTGCGGTAGACCAGCACGGTTTCCGACTCGCCCGGCTCGACGATGGGAGCCTGCATCGCCTCGCGGATATTGACCCCGACCTTATAGGGCAGGAAATCCACGAGCGGCAGGTGAATGTAACAGTAATAGCCGAGGTACATCGCCAGAAAGAAAAACGTGCAGGTAAGCACGATCTCCAGCGGTTTGAAGGCGAAAATCTTGTCGGGCCGGTAACGCCACCACACCACGAAGGCCATCGGCAGCAGCACGACGTTCTTGACGAAAGTCTCCCACGGGGTAAGTTTCAGCGCCTCGCCGAAGCACCCGCAGTCCTCGACGGGGATGAGCGTGGCGCTCAACAGCGTCAGCAGCGTGAAGAAAACCATCGACAGCACGGCGAAGATCGAAATCAGCCGGATACGGACCTTGAACAGCAGCATGCAGCCCATCATCAGCTCCGCGCCGCACAGCCAGATCGAAAAGACCATCGCCCCGGGCTGCAGGTAGTCGAGTCCGTAGATCGAAAGGTACTCGTTGACCTTCAGCGCCGTGCCCCACGGATCTATCACCTTCGTGAAACCCGAAACGATGAATGTGCAGGCGAGGATCAGCCGGCAGACGTTGGCCGCGATTTTGAAAGTCCGGGTCTTTCTCATCGCGCGTCGAGTATCGGGGCCAGCACGGCCCGTATTTTTTCGAAATTATGTTCGGGCGAACCCATCGCCCCCGACGGATCGCTGCAATCGACCACACGCAGCGAATCGTCCTTCGCCGCGGCGGCGAGGTACACCTCGCGCACGCGCCGTTGCAGGTCGAGAGCGTCTTCGTGAATGTCCCGGCTGCCTTGCAGGTAGTCGCGGTCGTCTCCCTCGCGGACCTCCGTGAGCTTTCGTTCGGTGAAGGCGAACGGCACGTCGAGGAACAGCGACAGATCGGGGCGCGGCAGGTCGTTGTAACCGAATTCCAGGTCCAGAATCCACTGCGCGAGGCGGTCGCGCCGCTCGCCGGCAGGTAGTTTCGCACACTGGAAACCCACGTTCGAATAGACGTAACGGTCGAGGACCACGGCTTTGCCTTCGGCGATCCACGCCCGGATCTGCGGGCCGGCCGCCGCCCGGTCGCCCGCGAAGAGCAGGGCCACCAGATAGGGGTCGACTTCGTTCACGCCGCCGAATTCGCCGCGCAGGAAGCGGGCGATCAGTTCGCCGTAGACCGGCGCATCGAAACGCGGAAAATGAACGTATTCGCTCTCCACGCCACGTTCTGCGAGCAACTGGCGCAACATCCGGATCTGGGTCGACTTGCCCGCTCCGTCCAAGCCTTCGAGTACGATGAACATAGGTAGTAGTTTTTAATTTTCAGTTGCGCAGCATCTTCACGGCCCGTTCGACCCCGGCGGCCAGCGCATCGGCCTCCGCAAGCGTATTGTACAGTGCGAACGAGGCCCGGCACATGCCCGTCGTCCCGTAGTGGTCCATCACCGGCTCGGCGCAGTGCTGGCCCGTGCGGACCGCAATGCCCAGCTTGTCGAGAATCATCCCCATATCATAGGGATGCACCCCCTCGACATTGAACGAGAGAATGGCGCACTTGCCGGGCGCCGTGCCGTAAATCCGCAGTCCGCCGATCCCCTCCAGCCGCTCCGTGGCGCGGTGCAGCAGCGCCTCCTCGTGGGCTTCGATCTCCGCAGGGTCGAACCGCTGCATGAACTTCACCGCCTCGCCCAGTCCGATGGCGCCCACGAAATTGGCCGTTCCGGCCTCGAATTTCAGCGGCACGGGGGCATAGGTGGTCTTCGCGAACGTCACCGTGTCGACCATGTCGCCGCCGCCCATGAACGGCGGCATCCGTTCCAGCAGTTCGCGCTTGCCGTACAGCACGCCGATTCCCGTCGGCCCGTAGAGTTTGTGGCCCGAGAAGGCGTAGAAGTCGCAGTCCATCGCCCGGACATCGACCCCGCCGTGAACCACGCCCTGACAGCCGTCGACAACGACAACGGCCCCGACGGCATGCGCCGCTTCGACCACCGTCCGCAGGTCGGGCCGCGTGCCGAGCGTGTTGGACGCCTGCGTGACGGCCACCACGCGCGTACGTTCGTCCACGAGCGACGGCAGGAGGTCCGTGCGCAGCGCTCCCGCCTCGTCGAACGGCAGCACGCGGATTTCGGCCCCCTTGCGTTCGGCCAGCATCTGCCACGGCACGATGTTCGAGTGGTGCTCCATCTCGCTGACGAGGATGTTGTCCCCCGCTCCGACGAAGGCGTCGCCCCAGGCGTAAGCCACCGTGTTGAGCGACGCCGTGGCGCCCGCCGTGAAGACGATCTCCTCCTTTTCGGCCGCCCCGACGAACGCAGCGATCCGCTCCCGGGCGGCTTCATACAACACCGTCGCCTCCTCCGAGAGGAAATGCACCCCGCGGTGAATGTTGGCGTTCAGCTCCCGGTGAAGGCGATCGACCGTCTCGATCACCGTCCGGGGTTTCTGGGCCGTAGCCCCGCTGTCGAGGTAAACCAGCGGCTTGCCGTAGACTTCGCGGTGCAGGATCGGGAACTCCTCCCGTATTTTTTCAACGTCGAACATTTCTCACAGGGTTTCGATTTTCGCCGCGGCCCGTTCCAGGATCGCCCCGCACAACGGCTCGATGCCGCAGCGGGTCACCACGTCGCCGACGAATCCCTCGATCTGCAACCGCCGGGCCTGGGCTTCGCTCAAACCGCGCTGGCGCATGTAAAGTATCGCCTCGGCATCCATCTGCCCCACCGTCGCGCCGTGCGAGCATTTCACGTCGTCGGCGTAGATTTCCAGCTGCGGCTGGGTCGTGATGCGGGCCGTCCGGCTCAACAGGATATTGCGGCTCTGCTGCCGGGCGTCGGTGCGCTGGGCGTCGGGGGCCACGTAGACCATTCCGCAGAACTCCCCGACAGCCTGCCCGCCGGCAACACCTTTGATGTAGGAATTGCTGCGACAATCGGCGACATTGTGCGCCGTGTGCAGTTTCAGCACGCAATGCCCATTGCCCGCGGCGAGGAATACCCCGCCCAGTTCGTTTTCGGCATCCGCGCCGTCGAGGTCGATGCGGTACGAGGCGTTGGCGCTCGACAACTGCACCGTCGTCAGGCGGCAACGGCTGCGGGCAGCCTGCTTCACCGAGACCTCGGCAAACGCCTCGGCCGTAAACAATTCGGTCAGCTCCAACTGCGCCTCCTCGCCCAACTCCACCTCCACGACCGACATGTCGGCCGCGGTGTGCAGCACGACGATCCGCGCCGAAGCGCCGGCAACGGCCTCGATGCGGAGCTTCCGGGGATCGACCGCCGCAAAGGGTTCGGCCGCAGCCCCGTCGATCCGGAGCACCTCGCCATCCGCCGGACGAAACCTGCGGATGATGTCGAGAATCGCCTCCATTACCGGTCGTATTCGTTGATGAGCCAATCGTACCCCTCCTTCTCGAGCCGAAGGGCCAGCGACTTGTCGCCCGAATGGATGATACGGCCCTTGTAGAGCACGTGCACCACGTCGGGCACGATGTAGTCCAGCAAGCGCTGGTAGTGCGTGATGACCACCGTGGCGTTATCCGCCCGGTGGAGTTTGGTGACGCCCGTGGCGACGATGCGCAGGGCGTCGATGTCGAGCCCCGAGTCGGTCTCGTCCAGGATCGCCAGCTTCGGATCGAGCATCGCCATCTGGAAAATCTCGTTCTTCTTCTTCTCGCCGCCCGAGAAGCCTTCGTTCACGGCCCGCGAGGTGAGTTTCGACGAGAGTTCCACCACGGCGCTCTTCTCGCGCATGAGTTTCAGGAATTCGGCGGCCGAAAGCGGCTCCTCGCCGCGGAACTTGCGCTGTTCGTTGACGGCCAGCTTCATAAAATTAGCCATCGTGACGCCCGGGATCTCCACCGGATACTGGAAGCCCAGGAACAGCCCCAGCCGCGCCCGGTCCTCGATGGGCATCGACAGCAGGTCGCGGCCCAGAAACTCGGCCGACCCTTCGGTGACGGTGAACTTTTCATTGCCCGCCAGCACCGACGCCAGCGTCGACTTGCCCGAGCCGTTAGGCCCCATGATGGCATGCACCTCACCGGCCCTGACTTCGAGGTCGATACCCCGGAGAATCTCCTTGCCGTCGACCGAGGCGTGTAAATTATGTACCTTTAACATATCATCAACTTACTATTATTCTCGTTTCCTTTTTTCGCTCTCGCAGGTCGTTTCCACGGCGTTCCGCCGTGTTTGCAAGCCTGACCCCACCCTAAACCCCTTCCTCGGGAGGGGCTTATCGCATGCGACCGGATTGCAGACGCAAACAGCAAACTACCCTACGCTGCCTTCCAACTGGAGAGCCAGCAGTTTTTGCGCCTCGACGGCGAATTCCATCGGCAGTTTGGCCAGCACCTCGCGGGCATAGCCGTTGACGATCAGCCCCACGGCGTCTTCCGTCGAGAGTCCGCGCTGGTTGCAGTAGAACAGCTGGTCGTCGGAGATTTTCGAGGTCGTGGCCTCGTGTTCCACCACACCCGTCGGGTTACGCACGTCGATCACCGGGAAGGTATGCGCCCCGCACTTGTCGCCGATCAGCAGCGAATCGCACTGCGAGTAGTTGCGGGCGTTCTCCGCCCCCTTCGCCACGCGGACCATGCCGCGGTAGGAGTTCTCGCTCCGGCCCGCCGAAATGCCCTTCGAGACGATGCGGCTGCGGGTGTTGCGGCCGATGTGGATCATCTTCGTACCCGTGTCGGCCTGCTGGAAATTGTTGGTCATGGCCACCGAGTAGAACTCCCCGACGGAGTTGTCGCCCGCGAGGATGCAGCTCGGATATTTCCACGTGATCGCCGAACCCGTCTCGACCTGCGTCCACGACAGCCGGGCGTTCTCGCGGCAGATGCCGCGCTTGGTGACGAAGTTATAAATGCCGCCCCGGCCCTGCTTGTCGCCGGGATACCAGTTCTGAACGGTGGAATACTTCACCTCGGCGTCCCGCTCGACCACGATCTCGACCACGGCGGCGTGCAGCTGGTTCTCGTCGCGCTGCGGCGCGGTGCACCCTTCGAGGTAGCTCACGTAGGCGCCCTCGTCGGCCACGATCAGCGTGCGTTCGAACTGCCCCGTGCCGGCGGCGTTGATGCGGAAATAGGTCGACAGCTCCATCGGGCAGCGCACCCCCTTGGGGATGTAGCAGAACGAGCCGTCGGAGAAGACCGCGGCGTTCAGCGCAGCGTAGAAGTTGTCGGTATAGGGCACGACGCTCCCGAGGTATTTTTTCACCAGCTCGGGAAAGTCGCGCAGCGCCTCGGAGATCGAACAGAAGAGGATGCCCTTCTCGGCCAGCACCTCCCTGAAAGTGGTCTTGACCGACACGGAGTCCATCACGGCGTCGACCGCGACGCCCGCAAGAGCCATCTGCTCTTCGAGCGGGATGCCCAGTTTGTCGAACGTGCGCTTCAGCTCGGGGTCGACCTCGTCCATCGAACCGAGCTGCTTTTTGGGCTTGGGAGCCGCGTAGTAGATAATGTCCTGAAAGTCGATCGGGGGGATCGTCAGGTGGGCCCAGGTCGGAGGCTCCAGCGTCAGCCAATGGCGGTAGGCCGCCACGCGCCGCTCGGTCATCCACTCCGGCTCGCCCTTTTTGGCGGAGATCAGCCGCACGACCTCCTCCGAAAGACCCTTGCCGATGGTTTCGGTTTCGATGTCCGTCGTGAAGCCGTACTTGTATTCCTGCTCTCCGATATTCTCCAGTATGTTTTTCTCGTTTTCTGCCATTACAAGCGAAATATCATGCAAAGATACAAAATTCCATTTACATTTTTACCATCTCCCCTGCAAATCCGGTTCCGCAACGGTCAAACGGCAAAAAAGAGGCGCGGAACGTTCCGCGCCTCTTTCATGCGAAGCCTTCCGGCTACCTGGCGGCCCCGGTATCGTCGGTCGCCGTCCACGTACTGTCGCCGGCAGCCCAGCTGGTCGGCAGGCCCGTGATGTTGGGCGAGAGCACACCCGCCGTGACCGAGAGGGTCATCGCATAGCCGGTTCCCGCGTCGTCGCCGCCCGAGCCGCCGCAGTCGGCGACGCTGACCGCATTCGAAGGAATCGCGGGCCGGGCGACCTGCGGCATCTCGAACGGAAGGTTGCAGGCCGGGGCGTGTGCGCGGCATCCTGCGGCGGCTGCCAGGAGCGCCGCGGCTGCGCAAATCGTCACTTGTCTGAAGTTCATAAGAGAGGTGGTTTTATTCGTATACGTAAAATTTTCGCAATTTCAGGTATACAAAAGTACACTGCCCCCGCTTATCGGACAGGGATTTTTTGACGCAAACGATGCACTTTTTCTCAAAACTGTCTGATCCGCGAAACGACGACCGGGGTCCGGGCTGCACCCACCGACTCCATCAGTCCCAGGACGCATTCGGTATCGCTGCGGTCCTTGAGCCATTCGCTCTTGCGCCAGATCATCTCGAACGCGTAGTCGATCCGTCCGCGGGCATCGGGCGTGAGCTGGAAGAGGTAGCTGGTCTTGTCGTCGGTCTGCGAGACGATCTGCCTCTGCGGCACGGCGACGGCCAGCCCGACGCTCTCGCGCTCCCACTTCACGGTGTCGTTTTCGGGGAAGTCGCGCCCGAAGGCGGCGATCACGTTATCGTTCTTACAGACCTCGCTTTCGGCCATCTTCATCACGCCGGTCGTGAAGACCAGTCCCCTGAAGTCGCCCTCGATGCGGTTTTCGACCTGCACGTCGCCGTGCCCGGCGTAGAGAATGTAGCGCGAGGTCATCGTGATCTCGCGCCCTCCGTAGCGCCACCCTTCGACCCGCATTTCGACCACCGTGCGGATGGGTCCGTCGGCCAGAATGCGGGCTTCGCGGCGTTTGAAATCGGTGATGTGGACCATCTTTCTCTTTTCGGCGTCCCAGCCCTTGAGCGTCCCCACGCCCACCGACCCGAAGACGCGCAGGTTGTCGTGGCCGTAGCCGCGGGAGAGCTGCTCGTCCGAAGGATACCACATCGTCTCGGCCAGCTCGAGCTGCGGACGCTTCTTGCCGTAGGTGTCGATGGTCTGCTTGTTGTCGAAATAGATGCGGTAGGCGGCGTACTCCGACTCGAAGGCCGGGCCGTGGTGGTGCAGTTTATGGTACATGTCGTTCTTCTCCGAGGAGGCGCAGCCGACGGCTCGCAGGGTCTTGTCGGGGTTCTTGAGCCACATCTGGGCATGTACGCGTTTTTTGAAAACGCGCTTGTCGGGGTCCGAGGAGTAGAGAACCTGGAAATTCTGGCTGCCGGAAATGTCGGAGACGAAGACCAGTTCGCCCAGTTCCCGGTCCAGCTGGGAGGGAATCCGGTGAACGCCGCCGAGCGACACGACGGCACTCTGCGCCCACTCGGGCACATCGCGGATCACGACCGGACATTCGGCGCGCTTGCCCGTGACCGTCACAAGGTAGAGGCATTTCCGGGTTTTGGCATTCAGGCTGCAAACGGCCCCGAGGGCCAGCAAAAGCAAGAGAATCCGTTTCATGGCTATTCCAGTTTTCGATGATTCGTTCCGGTCGTGCGCAGCTTCGGAGAGCCGCCGGGGGCAGTCCGCCCGGGAAAGCGCACGGCGCAGCTTCGGGCAGCACCTCGGCGAGCGGCCGCACGAGGCGGTTTTCCGGCGCAGGCTGCGCTGCGGCGGATACCGCGACAAAAGCAGCACACCATATATAATATGCAACGGATGCGTTTCAAACCGGGGTGCGAGGATTTACGCAAAAATACAAATTTTGACCGCATTTCTTTGTATTTCCCTAAAAAGATTCTATATTTGCACACCCTTTCGGAGTTAACAGCCGGAAGGCGTGTCCGGAGAGGTGGGTGAGTGGCTGAAACCACCGGTTTGCTAAACCGACGTACGGGGCAACCTGTACCACGAGTTCGAATCTCGTCCTCTCCGCAAAAGCCGACACGCAAAGCGGCTATAAAACAGAAAACCCTGCAAGATCAACGACTTGCAGGGTTTTACTTTTCCGGTCTGCGATTGTTGTTGTCGTTGGAGACCGGGATTACGCGTGATCCGGGAACCGAACGGCTTCCGCCTCCGGACGATATGGCTCCGCCCGGAGGACGGAAGGTTTGGAACGGTTCTTGCCGGAGTCAAGCCTGCAATACAAAGTTCCGAACCTCAAGATGTTAAAGGAAGGGTTTCTGTTCACGTTCATATCCGCCTTCATGGCGCTGTTCCCGGTGGCCAACCCGGTGGGAGCCGGATTCCTGGTCAACGGACTGCTGTCGGGGCTGAACGACGAGGACCGCAGGTCGATCATCCGCAGGATCGTCACCGACTATCTGCTCGTCGGGCTGGGCAGCCTGGCCGTGGGGCATTTCGTGCTGTCGCTTTTCGGGCTTTCGCTCCCGGTCATCCAGCTGGGCGGAGGACTGCTGATCTGCCGCACCGCCCTGCAATGGCTCGGCGATTCGGACTCCTCGGTGGGACGGACGCAGGGCAAGGACGTCAACCCCATTCACAAATCGGCCATCGAGTCGCAGATCTTCTACCCGATCACCTTTCCCATCAGCATCGGCCCGGGCAGCGTCTCGGTCATCCTGACGCTGATGGCGTCGGTCAGCATGAAGAACGGCTGGGCGCGGGGCCTGCTCTCCTACGCGATCATCGCGCTGGTCATCGTACTGATGTGCCTGATACTTTAGGGACAGTCGCGAAATAGGCTTAAAATTATAACAAATTGATTGTCAATGTGATAAAAAATTTCATATCTTAGCTACAGGAATTAAAAATTCCTCCGAACACCCTGGAAAAGTGACTTTCGGAGGAAATGAGCAAAAATAACTCATGGCAAAAGTACGAAATTTATCTGACATTCAGCAAGAGATTGCATTTACAGAGTTTGATTTTTATCAGCGATACGAAGAGAGCTTCAAAACATCGGAACTTGGACGGATCAAGTCACTTCTTCCTCTTCGAGAGATGGCGATATCGTTCGGTTTAGTAGAAGAGAAGCCGAAGAGTTTGAGAGTGAAGCGAGGACGAAAGTCCTTCTTCACACCTGAGGGCAAGGTGGCGTTGGCGTTCTTGAAGATGTATACAGGATTGTCAGCTCCGAAGCTGATGGATGCGTTGAATGGAAACATCCATTATCAGATCTTCTGCGGGATCAGGATCAGTCCTGAGAACCAGTTGACAAACTACAAGCTGATCGACAGCATTCTGGTAGAATTGTCCAAGAAACTGAAGATTCAGGAGCAGCAGAAGGTACTTGCAGATGCATGGAAGCCGTACATGAAGAACCTTGATACTGTCTATACAGATGCCAGCTGCTATGAAAGCCTGATGCGCTTTCCAACTGACGTGAAGTTGCTTTGGGAATGTGTAGATAGAGCATACAAGATGATGTGCGGTATCAGTTCTCAGCTTGGTGAGCATCGAATGAGAACAAAGTACAATGATATCGACAAGGCGAACCTGGCATATAGGAAGCAGCGCAAACATACTCATAAGCAGACCAGAAAGATGATAATGAGACTGCTTGCATTGCTGGGCAAGATACTGGGAGAAATCCGCAGACAGATGCGCGTCCATCCGGATGAAGAACTATTGAATTACAAGCAGTTGGATATGCTTGAGACTGTCACAAGGGTATATCGTCAGCAGAAGAACCACTTCAAGAGTGGTGACTCTCGTGAGAGTATCCCTAACCGTATTGTAAGTCTCAGCAAGCCTTACATCAGACCGATAGTCAGAGGCAAGGAGACCAAGATAGTCGAATTTGGAGCGAAGTGCAACAACATATTGATTGACGGAATATCGTTTATTGAGAAGCTATCATTCAATGCATTCAATGAAGGAACGAGACTTAAGCACTGTGTGTCATTGTCGAAGAAACTTACAGGCGTTGATGTAAAAAAGATAGGTGGCGACCAGGGTTACTCGGGTAATGACAACAGAACTTTCTGCAAGGAGAATGGTATTGAAACCTCATTCACTCAGAAAGGACGAACTGGAAAGAATGAAGTTAAGAACGCTACTAAACGAGAACTTGCACGCGTTCGAGCTACAGCAATGGAAGGCTCTTTTGGAACTCAGAAGGAGCATTATGGTCTGCGAAAGATTGCTGCAAGGATAAAATCGACAGAGATCATGCTGATCTTCTTCGGTATCCACACAGCAAATGTGGTAAACCTTGCAAGACGAGAGTCAGTCCAAGTAGCTCTTGCAGCCTGATGTTCCACGCATGGAACACGACTTTACGGGAGTGGTAGCTCCAGACGTGACTGAAAATGAAAAAATCGGCCCTAAAAACAGAGCCGATGATATAAAAAACGATGAGTATGATCGGAAAAATAAGGGAAAGTCTGCTGGTTAACTCAAATTGAAGGAATTAAATGACTATCCCTACTTTATCTGTTCCTGTCGCAGGGCGAACGGATCATCCGCAAAATCGGCAACAGCGGCAGCATCGTCATCAACAAGATGGTCGCCTTCTTCACCTTCTGCGTCGGCGTCCAGATCGTCGTGACGGGCATCGCCAAGCTGTTCAACCTGCATGTCTGACCGAAAACCGGCCTCCCCGTCCCGGCCGGTCACTCCATTTCAGTCAGATGCTTCCAGTAACGACGGGGCATCATACGGCGCTGCTGGCGTTCGTTGATGCGCTGGGGGATCGCCAGCGCCCGGAAATAGTTTTTCCACAGCAGCTGAAACTGCCGCTCGTCCTCGGCGAGCCATTCGTCGGCAAGTTTGTCGGCGATCATTCCCCGGTCGTCCTCCAGCGTGACGCACCGCGCCGTATGCCCGTCGTAATAGTAGCCGCAATCGCGCCGCCTGTCGTAGATCAGCCACCGCTGGTCGGCGAAACGGTCGGTGAAATAGTCCACCGCCAACGGCAGGGCGTTGTGCTCGGGCGTGACGGCGGCGAAATAGGTCCCGTCGGCGGCTTTCTGGAGGCGGACGAACTGTTTGAGACGTTCCCGCTCGTGGGAGACCTTGAGCGCCAACTGGAAAAGGGACTTCATGTCGGGATCGGCCTGGTCGGCCACGACGCCTCCGCCCTCGTCGAAAACACGGCGCAGACAGCGCAGCATCAGCAGGTCGCCCTGCGGCTGCTCCCCGTGCCAGGCATAGACGAACATCGAACGGGTGCGGGCGGTCAGCCGCCGTTCCAGTCCCCGCCACACACGGCCGGCATGCGCCTCGTCGGTCGCAACGTCGTGGACGCGCTCCGTAAAAAGCGGTTCGGGTTCCCCGGGGCCGATCAGCGCCTCGGGAAACGCCCGCATCGAGTAGGCATCGAACAGGGCCGACAGCAGCCCGTCGAAGGATTTGTCGTATCGGAAAACCAGCATCGCGTCAGAAAAGGGTCAGTTGGCCTTCGTTATTACCCGTTTTCCGCCGCTGCGGAGCGGTCAGCAGGCGGCGCACCTGCTCGGGGCGCAGTTCGTTGACGCCCTGCCCCGCAGTAAGTTCCCGGCAGCTGATGAAATACTGCGCCTTCTTCATCACCACGCCGATCTGCCGCAGCGACTGCTGCGTCAGCGTCCGGTAGCGGCGCGAGGAGACGATCAGCCGGGCCGACTTGACCCCGATGCCCGGCACGCGCAGCAGAGCCTCGTAGTCCGCACGGTTGACATCGACGGGAAAAAACGCGGGATTCCGCAAAGCCCAGGCCAGCTTGGGGTCGATGTCGAGATCCAGCCGGGGCGTCTGCTCGTCGGCGATCTCCTCGGCGCGGAACCCGTAGAAACGCATCAGCCAGTCGGCCTGGTAGAGCCGGTTCTCGCGCACGAGCGGCGCCTTGTCGAGCGCCGGAAGCCGCTTGTCGTAGGGATTGACGGGAATGAAGCCCGAGTAGTAGACCCGCTTCATCGTGGGCCGTCCGTAGAGGGCCGACGAGAGCAGCAGGATGTCGCGGTCGCTCTCGTCCGTGGCCCCGACGATCATCTGCGTGCTCTGCCCGGCAGGAGCGAAGCGGGGCGCATGGCGGAAGCGCGTACGCTCCTCGGCGCTCTGGAGCACCCCCTGCTGGATGTAGCTCATCGGGCGGTAGATGCTTTCGTAATTCTTGTCGGGAGCCAGCAATTGCAGGTTGCGTTCGGTCGGGATTTCGATGTTGACGCTCATGCGGTCGGCGTAGCGTCCGGCCTCGGCCACCAGTTCGCGGCTGGCACCGGGAATGCTCTTCAGATGGATGTACCCGTTGAAACGGTGCACCGTGCGCAGGTCGCGGGCCACGCGGACCATGCGCTCCATCGTATAGTCGGGATCGCGGACGACGCCCGACGAGAGGAAAAGCCCCTCGATGTAGTTGCGGCGATAGAACTCGATGGTCAGTTCGGCCAGTTCGCCCGGCGTGAAGGCGGCGCGCGGAATGTCGTTGCTGCGGCGGTTGATGCAGTAGGCGCAGTCGTAGATGCAGACGTTGGTGAGCATGATCTTCAGCAGCGAGACGCAGCGTCCGTCGGCCGTGAAGGAGTGGCAGATGCCCCACCCCGCGGCGCTGCCCACCCCGCCCGCACGATGCTTGCGCGTCACGCCGCTCGAAGCGCACGAAACGTCGTATTTGGCCGACTCGGCCAGCACCTTGAGTTTTTCGAGCACCGTCTCCTTCATGGCGGCAAGTTATCGCTTTTTTCGGGAAAAACAGAGGTCCCGCGGGTAATTTTTCGCTCTTTTTCCCGATGTCGCTGGGCGTGTGGAAAATAGGGAAAAACAAAAAACGGGGCGGTAAAAACCGCCCCGCTCCGTATGGTATGGGGAGAAACGCTCTCCCGGAGATCCGTTCTGAAATAAAATCCGGAATTAGTACCGGTTGCGACCGTAACCGCCGCCGTTGCCGCCGTAGCCTCCGCCACGGTTGCCGCCGTAACCGCCTCCGCGATTGCCGCCGTAGCCGCCTCCGCGATTGCCGCCGTAGCCGCCCGAAGAGCGCTCCTCGCGGGGACGAGCCACGTTGACCGTGATCGTCTGACCCTCGAAGCTGGTTCCGTCGAGCTGGTCGATGGCCTTCTGACCCTCTTCCTCATTGGGCATCTCGACGAAGCCGAAACCGCGCGAACGGCCCGTCTCCCGGTCGGTAATAACGTTAGCCGACGCTACTTCGCCGAACTGCATGAATAAATTTCCTAAGCCCTCACTGCTCGTGCTCCAGCTCAGATGCGAAACATAAATGTTCATTCTCTTGATAAGTTAATTAAAAAAGTGTTATTTGTTACTGATAACTATTCGTACTGCATTCATTCCCCGCGTGCCTCGTTCGAGTTCGAACGTCACCCGGTCCCCTTCGGCAATGCCCGCCGGGGCGTTGGTGATGTGAAAAAAGTATTTCTCGGAACCGGCGGCATCCTTGATGAAGCCGTAGCCTTTGGATGCGGTGAAATATTCCACCCGGCCGCTCATCGGCTCCTCCTCCTCGATTTCCGACTGTCTCGGGACCGAAATTTCGATCTGCGAGGCGTCGATCTCCTCCTTGGGCTTCACATCCTGCGGGGTCGTGTGAAGGACGCCGTTTTCGTCGACATACGCCAGCATGTCCTCGAAACTGCGGCTCCCGCCGCTCAGACGCTCCTCCTTTTTCTTCTGCTTGTCCTGACGTTTGGTCTGCTTTAATTTCTCTCTTTCTCTCTTTCCCGATGTAATTCGTTTGGCCATTTATCAATTATTTTTTTGCAAATACCGAAGCGCACAAGGCGCACCGCTCCCAACAAAAGAGCAAGCTAATGAGGTCGATTTTGAGAATGGGGGAAACCGCGATGGACTGCGGGATCAAACACTTACAAAGAAAGATTCAAAACAAAACTCGATTGTTTGGCAACAAAGATACACATTTTATTCCAGAAATCCTATTTTTCCGGATTTTATCTCTTCCGCCGCATCTTTTTACCCGCCGAAAGCCCTCTGCCGCCCCTGTATTTCAAATTCGTTTCAGATTTACGCCCCAACTTTGCATCGCGGTTCCCCGGACTCTGCATATTTTTTGTACTTTTGTCCGACATGCAACCGAAAGAGAATTAACAGAAAGATACGATGAAAAAATTCCCGATCCTGCTCCTGCTGACCGCCTGCTGGTCGCTGGCCGCGGCACAGGAGAGGCCGCAGGTCCCTGCGGCGCAGAAACGCAACCTCCGCACCGAAATCATCGCGGCCGATTCGACCGGCGAACTGCTGGCACAGCTGCGCAACATGCCCAACATCGAGATCGGCAAGGGCATCACCTTCCGGCCCAAAAACGACTGGTTCGAACTGACGATGCGCTTCCGCATGCAGAACCTTCTGGCGCTGTCGTTCGACGACGACTTCACGCTCACCAAGACCGAGGCCCGCGTCAAACGGCTGCGGCTGCGCTTCGACGGTTACATCTATTCGCCCAAACTGGTCTACTCGGTCCAGCTGGGATTCACCTCCTACGACACAGAGCCGCTGCCCGGCGGCGACATGAACATCGTGCGCGACGCCATCGTCTACTACGTGCCCAACGCCACCTGGAACATCGGCTTCGGGCAGACCAAGATCAAGGCCAACCGCGCGCGGATCAACTCGTCGAGCGCCCTGCAATTCGTCGACCGGAGCATCGTCAACAGCGAATTCAACCTCGACCGCGACTTCGGGTTCTTCGGCGAATACAACATGCGCCACGGCGAGGGCTTCAACCTCTCGGCAAAAGGCTCCGTCACGCTGGGCGAAGGCCGCAACTGGGGCAGTTCGCCGACCGGAGGGCTGGCCTATACGGGGCGTCTGGAACTCTATCCGCTGGGACGCTTCAAGTCGAAGGGCGACGTCATCGAGGGCAACTACGAATTCGAGGAGCGGGTGAAGATTCTGCTCGCCGGAGCCTACTCCTACAACCACAAGGCCTCGCGGCTGAAGGGTCAGCGGGGAGCCGTGATGCCCGGCGACGCCACACGCAACCTGGGGTCCTATTTCGTCGATTTCATCCTCGAATACCGGGGCTTCGCCTTCTACACCGATTTCATGGGCCGTTCGTGCAGCGACCCGCTGTTCAGCCCCGAAACCGGAGCCTTCGTCTACAACGGGCAGGGTCTCAACGTGCAGACCAGCTACCTGTTCAACAAAAAATGGGAAATCGCCCTGCGCAACTCGACGCTGTTCCCGGACAGCGAAGTGCAGCCGCTGGCCGGATACCGCAACTGGAACCAGACCACGCTGGGCATCACGCGCTACATCATCGGCCACAGCCTCAAAGTGCAGGCCGACATGTCGTACAACACCCGGAGCAGGTCCATAGACCCCGATTACAACCGCTGGGAGATCCGCTTCCAGCTGGAGCTGGGGCTTTGACGGAGAGAAAAGGCCGTCCGAAAAGTCCCCCGAAAAAAAATCACCCCTGCCGGAAGCTCTCCGGCAGGGGTGAAATCGTAAAAATCAGACTTCTCGGGCGACACCTATATATATTACAGGATTTTCAGGGCGATCTGCGCGCACGCCTCGGCATCGGCCAGCGCGTGGTGGTGGTTTTCGAGTTCGAAGCCGCAGGCGGCGGAGACGGTGTGCAGCTGATGGTTGGGCAGGCGGCTGCCGAAGGTGCGGCGCGAGGCCCGACAGGTGCAGTAGAAGGTATAACCGGGCCAGGGCATGCCGTACAGTTCGAAGACGGCCCGCAGGCAGCCTTCGTCGAAGGGCGAGTTGTGGGCCACGAGCGGCAGCCCCTCGATACGGGGTTCGATTTCGCGCCACACCGACACGAAATCGGGGGCATCAGCCGTATCTTCATAACGCAGACCGTGGATGGCCGTCGTGAAATGGCTGTAAAAATTGGGACGGGGACGGATCAGGCGGTAAAACGTATCGACCACCTCGCCGCCGCGCACGACGACGACGCCCACCGAGCAGACGCTCGTGCGCTTGCCGTTGGCCGTTTCGAAATCTATGGCTGCAAAATCTTTCATCGTATCGGTATATGCGAGCTGCAAATATACGCATTTCCGCGTCGGAGCGTACACCCCGAGCGAAAAAACTCCGTGTTTCGCCGACAAGAGGCCCCGTTCCGATCAGGTCCCGGAAAGCTCCGCGGCATCGTCCCCGAGACCGATGGACTGCACCCGCTGTTCGAAATCCCGCTCCGGAACGAGCGAACGCAGCCGCATGCGCGAACGGTAGCTGTACACCGTATTGACCGAACAGTGCAGCAGTGCGGCGATGGTCGCCGTGTCGGTGATGCCCAGCCGGACCAGCGCGAAGATGCGCAGTTCGGTCGTGAGGCTTCCCGGACGGCGGACCCCGATGCGCGCATCGTCGGCGAGCAGGCGGTTGAACTCCCCGATGAACGAGGGGAAAAGCCCCAGGAAGGTGGTGTCGAAATTGTGGTAGAACTCTTTCAGTTCGTCGCTCCGGACATCGGTTCCGGCGTACTCGCGGCGCAGCTCGTCGGAACGGCCGTCGCGCAGCATCCGGCCGACATGACGGTAGGTGTCGGCCAGTTTGTAGATATATTCGGAGATCGTCTTCAGGAACCCGCCGATATAAACCTCCTTGATGCGGTTGGCGTCGGCGATGCGGATGTTCTGCCGGCTCAGGTCGGCATTGGTTTCGCGCAGGCTGACAGCCAGCTCGGCCAGTTTCCCGTTCGACTCGCGCAAGGTCTGCTGCACGGCGTTGAGCCGCCGGTTCTGGCGCAGGACGAACAGCACGCCTCCGATTGCCGAGAGGGCGAAAAGAAAGGCCAGAAGGATCAGCGCGACGTACATCGCGCGCAGACGGGCATTGCGCTCGCTGTACGCCTGCTCGATCTGGGGCAGAATCGCCATGTCGCGCCACGAACGGATGGGCGAATTGTAGGCCTGCGTGTCGTTGATCGCAACGCGGATACACCGCATCGCCCGTGCGGCGTCGCCCCGGCGCAGCAGCTCTTCGGCCACGCCGCCCAAGGCGCCGTAGTCGCGGACAGCTCCCTGCACGTCGGCCATGGCGGCGCGCACGAGCCATTCGAAACGAGCCGCTTCGTCGCCCCGGAACCTTTCGGTCTCCGAACGGTAGAACGCCGCCCGGGCATAGTCGTGCGACACGGGCGGAGCGCATGCCAACGCACTGTCGCAGGCCGCGGCGGCACGGTCGTAATCCCCTTCGTCCACGGCGACGAGGTAGGCGAAATAGAAACGTTTCGAAATGTCGCCGGTGGTTTCCAGCGCACGGCGGGCGTAGTACTCCTCGCAGGCCCGAAACCGGTCGCGCTCCGCCCCCGGCTCGCTCTGGCTGCGGCACTCGCGGTTCTGGCGATGCTGCGCGGCATAATAGGCCGCCTGCGTCGCACGGCTCATATGCAGCGTGTCGGTCACTCCGGCCAGCACCCGGTCGGCTTCGAGGAAGCGGCCGTTCATGCTGTAACACATCGCCATGACCGATTTGGCGCGGATCGTCAGGTCGGCATTCCCCGCCCTTTCGGCCAGCGCGACATTCCGGCGCAGGTAGGCGATCGTCGAGTCGCTCTGGTAGGCGAAATAACGCTCCGCGATCTCCGCCGTGACGGCATAACGCGCCCCGAACCCGAGGGTGTCGCCGCGCAGCAGGGATTTGAGCGAGTCGAGGCGCGCTTCGTGGCGGAGCAGGAACTCCTCGCGGCGGTCGAGCAGACCGTCCAGGCGGCGAAGCAGCGTATGTATGTCCGAAGGTTCCCCGGCACGCAGACCGGATGCGGAGACGACGAGAAAGGCCGCGAAAAGGAGAGGCAGTTTTTTCATTTCAGGCAACGGATTTGCACAAATATAACGATAAAAAGCATGCAAAAGCAAATTATCGGACCTGTTTTATTTGTATAATTCAACGCCATCCGAAACATCAATCAACTGGTTTTCAGAAAACTGACAGTTCATATCGTTTATATTTTTCCGAAGAGCCGTTCCGGCGGGCCGTTCATGCGCTAACTTTGCAGAAGACAGAAACGCAAACCAATTCAAAAAACGATGAAAACCTCCGTAAAACTTTTGCTCGCCTTCGCAACGGCAGCCGCGGCGATCGCACCGGCCGCCGCCCAGCAGGTCGTAGCGTGGGACGAGGCCTACCGGCAGGCCGACGCCCGGATCGCACAGCTGACCCTCGACGAGAAGATCTCGTTCATGCGCGGCTACTCCTCGTTCTTCTTCTACGGCGTGCCCGAGAAAGGCATGCCCTACATCTATCTCTCCGATGCCACGCAGGGCGTGCACATGCGCGACAACCTGTCCGACCCGACGATGGTCCGCCAGCTGGAGCGTTCGACGGCCTTTCCGTGCCCGATCTCCCTCGCAGCGACCTTCAACCCGTCGCTGGCCTATCGTTATGCCGAAGCCGTGGGCGAAGAGTGCCGCGCCGGAGGCATCGAAGTCCTGCTGGGTCCGGGCATGAACATCTACCGCAACTCGCAGAACGGACGCAACTTCGAATACATGGGCGAAGATCCGCTGCTCGCCTCGGCGATGGTCGCCGAGTATGTGAAGGGCATGCAGTCGACGGGAACCGTGGCGTGTCTGAAACACTTCATCTGCAACGAGACGGAATTTTACCGCCGCCGCTCGAACTCGATCGTCGACGAACGGGCGCTGCACGAACTCTACCTGCCGCCGTTCAAGGCCGGCATCGACGCTGGCGTGGGTTACGTGATGACCTCCTACAACCGCCTCAACGGCGAGTGGGCCGGGCAGAACGCCGACCTGATCCGGCGCATCCTGCGCGGCGAGCTGGGATTCCGGGGCTGCGTGATGAGCGACTGGTCGTCGGTGAACGACACGGAGAAGGTGGTCAAGAGCGGCCAGAACGTCGAGATGCCGGGCCGCAAGGAGTTCTTCGGCGAGGTGCGCGCGCTGCTCAGGGAGGGCCGCATCACCGAAAAGGACATTGAGAAAATGATCCGCCCCAACATCGCCACGAGCATCGCCTTCGGACTTTACGACCGGGAGAAATACGTTCCCGCCCTGCTGGAGAAATTCCCGGAGCACAAGCAGACCGGCTACGACGTGGCCGCCGAGGGCATCGTACTGCTGCGCAACAACGGCATCCTGCCCCTCGCCGAAGGCCGCAAAATCCTGCTGACGGGACGCTTCACCGAGCAGATTCCCCGCACGGGAGGCAGCACGTCATCCTCGGCCGAGGTGCTGGGCTACGACAACGTGACGCTGACCGCGGCGCTCCGCGAGGTCTACGGCGATGCGGTCCGCGTCGTCGAAAAACCCTCCCGCGAGGAGCTGGCCGCCGCCGACGTGGTGCTGCTCTCGACGGGCACGATCGACGTGGAGTCGTTCGAACGCCCCTTCGCGCTGCCCAAGGAGGAGGAGGCCTTCATCCGCACGGCCGTCGAGTCCAATCCCAACACCATCGTGCTGGTCAACTCGGGTTCGGGAATCCGCATGGGCGGCTGGAACGACAAAGCCGCAGCGGTGATCTACGGCTGGTATCCGGGCCAGAGCGGCTTCACGGCGCTGGCCGACATTCTTTCGGGCAAACTGTCGCCCTCGGGCAAACTGCCCATGACCATCGAGAAGGAGTTCAACGACTCCCCCGCCAAAGGCACGATGCCCGCCGGCGCGGAGTTCTACAACAAGGCGCCCCGCGCCTACAACGAACGCCTGATCCAGCTCTACGACATCGACTACAAGGAGTCGGTGCTGGTCGGCTACCGCTGGTACGAGACCAAGGGCATCGCACCGCTCTACCCCTTCGGATTCGGACTTTCGTACACCACGTTCGAGCTTTCGAAACCCCGCGCCCCGAAGGCGTTCCCCGCCGACAAGCCGCTGAAGGTGAGCGTCACGCTGACCAACACGGGCGACCGCGAGGGCGCGGAGGTCGTGCAGCTCTACGTCACGGAGAACGCCCCGACGGTCCTCCGGCCGAAAAAGGAGCTGAAAGGCTTCCGGAAAGTGACCCTGGCCCCCGGCAAAAGCGCCGTCGTGGAGTTCGAACTCGACCGGCAGGCGCTGGCGTTCTGGGACACGCAGTCGCGCGGCTGGAAGGTCAACCCGGGCGAATACACCCTTTCGCTGGGAACCTCGTCGGCTGACATCGCCGCCACGCTGCCCGTCTCGGTGAAATAACCCCGCAGCGGCAAGAAAGGACCGCATCCGCGGAGAGTTCACTATTGACTATCGTAAACGAGGTTTCGGTTTCCAGGCCGTCGCCTCGTTTACTTTTTTTACCTTTCATTGCGCATCATACTGAATGACAACATGCAGTCTCTCGCCTTCTCGCCCATTCCCGAACAGAATCCGATCGAAGCATACGGCAATATGCTGCATTCGGACGGATTCATCTCCGTTTCCGGCATAAATCGCCGAAAAATTTGCCGGCCCCGTATGAACCGTTAATTTTGTATATGGATTCAGTTTGTCGGAATGCGTAAATCGGTATTCATACTGCTAACGGTTTTCATGGCCTGCCTGCTCTGCAAGGAGTCGGGGAACAGGCCGGACGCTCCATGGAAATTCACGAATGAAACGTTCCTAACCCGTGGGGGGGGGAATTTACTTGCCGACCAATGGCAATGCGAATACGTCTATAATTCCAATTTAAGTCTTACCGGTGTCTTGCAGGAGTGCGAAAAAGCACGCACGTCCGTATCCATGTTCCAGCGCGGAGCCCAAGGGTGCTCGCGTGCTGCGTTTTTATCAATGTGTTGCGTCACATACGGTATTTCGGGCGTTGCCGGACTCGTTGCAAGGGTGCACAGAAAAGGTTTCGCTGCCGGACTGCATGCCGTAGACCATTACGTCTACCGTCTGCGCCGGCTCATTATTTAGCCATGCGGCAAGAAGATTCACAAAAAGCCATGCACGCTGTTTACAGCGAAACAATCTATACCGGGCATCGCCGCCCAGGGCTTTTCCATAGCCCGTCCTAAACAAAAAATGCGCGTACACTGCGGCATAATGCCCGGCCGCATCAGGCCCCGACAATCAAGGCCCGCATGCGCTCCCCGTTTTCAAGCCCGTCACCGTGGCCTTCATTTTTTCACCCGCACCTCGTACAGGTCGCTGCGGCGGTCCTTGAGGTTGCAGACCTCTTTCGGAATTTCCATGACGACGGTCGGAATAGGCGAAACGCCCGCTGCGGATTGCAGTTCAGAACGATGCATATAAACAAAAGCAAACGAGGCGACGGTCTGGAAACCGAAACCTCGTTTACAACAGTGAATTTCCCGCGGATGCGGTCCTTTTTCATAACGGGAATCCCCCTACTCCCACTCGATGGTTGCGGGCGGTTTGGAGGAGATGTCGTAGACTACGCGGTTGACCCCCTTGACCTTGTTGATGATGTCGTTCGACACGTTGGCCAGGAACTCGTAGGGCAGGTGCACCCAGTCGGCCGTCATGCCGTCCGTGGAGGTCACGGCGCGCAGGGCCACGCAGCTCTCGTAGGTGCGCTCGTCGCCCATCACGCCGACGCTCTTCACCGGAAGCAGGACAGCCCCCGCCTGCCACACCTGGTCGTACAGCCCGGCGGCGCGCAGCGAGTCGATATAGATTTTGTCGACGTTCTGGAGGATTTCGACCTTCTCGGGCGTGATGTCGCCCAGAATGCGGATCGCAAGGCCCGGTCCCGGGAAGGGATGGCGGCCGATCAGCTGTTCGGAAATGCCCATCGAACGGCCCACGCGGCGCACCTCGTCCTTGAACAGCAGGCGCAGCGGCTCGACGATCTTCAGGTTCATCTTCTCGGGAAGCCCGCCGACGTTGTGGTGCGACTTGATCGTGGCCGAAGGGCCGTTGACCGAACACGACTCGATCACATCCGGATAGATCGTACCCTGCGCCAGCCACTTGACGTCCTTGATCTGAATGGCCTCCTCGTTGAAAACCTCTACGAAGTCGCGGCCGATGATCTTGCGCTTCCGCTCGGGGTCCGTAACGCCCGCCAGATCGCCCAGGAACTTGGCCGAGGCATTCACGCCCTTGACGTTCAGCCCCATGTGCTTATAGGACTCCAGCACCTCCCCGAACTCGTTCTTGCGCAGCAGGCCCGAGTCGACGAAGACGCAGTAGAGGTTCTTGCCGATGGCCTTGTGCAGCAGCACGGCCGCCACCGACGAATCCACGCCGCCCGAAAGCGCCAGCACGACCTTGTCGTCGCCCAGCTTCTCGCGCAGTTCGCGCACGGTAGCCTCCACGAAACCCTCCGAGGTCCACGACTGCCCGCAGCCGCAGATGTCCACGACGAAGTTTTTGAGCAGCTGCGTGCCGTCGGTCGAATGGTACACTTCGGGGTGGAACTGGATGCCCCACGTCTGCTCGCCCCCGACGTGGAAGGCGGCGACGCGCACGTCCTCGGTGCTGGCGATCAGTTCATAGTTGTCGGGCACGCGCGTAATGGTGTCGCCGTGCGACATCCACACCTGCGTGCGGGCCGGAAGGCCGCGCATCAGCGCATCCGAGGCGTCGCCCACGGTGAGCATCGCACGGCCGTATTCGCGGCTGGGCGCGGGCTGCACCTCGCCGCCGAAAGCCGAGGCGAGGAACTGCGCGCCGTAGCAGACGCCCAGCAGCGGCAGTTTGCCCTTGATGGCCGAAAGGTCGGGAGTCGGGGCCTGTGCGTCCCGCACGGAGAAGGGACTGCCCGAAAGAATCACGCCCCGCACCGACGCGTCTATCGCCGGAATTTTGTTGAAGGGGTGGATTTCGCAATAGACGTTCAGTTCGCGGACACGGCGTGCGATCAGCTGCGTGTACTGCGATCCGAAGTCGAGAATCAGGATTTTTTCCATATCAGTCGTTCAATTACTTTCCAAAATTTCGATAGCCCACCCACACGCGCCGGAGAAGATAACCCAACGCCGCCGCAAGGACCAGCGTACGCAGCACCGGAAGGCGGGTGATCAGCCATGCGGCGAACAGTGCGAACGCCGCCGCCAGAATCCACCAGTCGTATTTCGAAACCGGGAGTCCCATCTACCGTTCGCTCGAATAGTTGGGCGCCTCGCTCGTGATGGCTACGTCGTGCGGATGGCTCTCCTGCATGCCCGAAGCCGTGATGCGGATGAACCGGGCCTGCTTGAGCGTCTCGATGTCCTTCGCGCCGCAGTAGCCCATGCCCGAACGGACGCCGCCGATGAGCTGGTAAACCGTCTCGGAAAGGGAGCCCTTGAACGGCACGCGCGCGGCGATGCCTTCGGGAACGAGCTTGCTGATGTTGCCTTCGCAGCCCTTCTGGAAATAGCGGTCGGCCGACCCGGCCTTCATGGCGTCGATCGAGCCCATGCCGCGGTAGCTCTTGAACTTGCGGCCGTTGAAGATGATCGTCTCGCCCGGAGCCTCCTCCGTGCCGGCGAACATCGAACCGATCATCACGCAGTCGCCGCCCGCAGCCAGCGCCTTGACCAGATCGCCCGAATAACGCAGTCCGCCGTCGGCGATCACCGGAACGCCTCTCTCGCGGGCCACGCAGGCCACGTCGTAGATGGCCGTCAGCTGGGGAACGCCCACACCCGCGATGATGCGCGTCGTGCAGATCGAACCGGGACCGATGCCGACCTTCACGCCGTCGGCGCCGTTCTCGATCAGGTAGCGCGCGGCCCCGCCCGTGGCGATGTTGCCCACCACCACGTCGAGCGACGGATAAACCTCCTTGATCCGCTTGAGCATCGAAACGATGTTGGCCGAATGGCCGTGCGCCGAGTCGAGCACCACGGCGTCGACGTCCTCGGCGACCAGCGCCTTCACGCGGTCCATCGCGTCGGGCGTAACGCCGACGCCGGCCGCCACGCGCAGGCGGCCCTTCGCGTCCTTGCAGGCATTGGGGTGATCCTGCACCTTGGTGATGTCCTTATAAGTGATCAGCCCCACCAGACGGCCTGCGTCGTCCACCACGGGGAGCTTTTCGATCTTGCTGTTGAGCAGTATTTCCTGGGCGTGGGAGAGTTCGGGATTGTGCGTCGTCACGAGGCGGTCGCCGGGCGTCATCACCTCCTCGATGCGGCGCGACATGTCGCGCTGGAAACGCAGGTCGCGGTTGGTGACGATGCCGATAAGCATCCTGTCCGCATCCACGACCGGAATGCCTCCGATCTTGTTCTCTTTCATCAGGTTCAGCGCGTCGCCGACGGTGTGGTCCTTGGAAATGGTCACCGGATCGTAGATCATGCCGTTCTCGGCGCGCTTCACCTTGCGGACCTGCGCGGCCTGCTCGGCGATGGTCATGTTCTTGTGGATCACGCCGATTCCTCCTTCCCGCGCCAGGGCGATGGCCAGCGGCGCTTCGGTTACCGTGTCCATGGCGGCGGACACAATGGGGATGTTGAGAGAGATATTTCGCGAGAAACGGGTCTGAACATTGACCTCTCGCGGCAACACTTCCGAATAGGCGGGTATAAGCAGCACATCGTCGAAGGTAAGTCCCTCGGGCTGAACCCTTTCATTGATAAAAGACATAATGAACGTGGATTTTTGTTGCTCGCAAATGTAGTGTTTTTTTTCGAAACGGCCTAATTTCCGGACCTATCCGCCGGTTTTTTTATCAACATTCTATCAATAGGTTCGGCGGAAGACTTTTTGTGCTATCTTTAAATGCAGAATCGACCCACCATTCCGAAATGAAAAGAGACCTGCTCCTCCTGCTTGCGGCCGCCATCGCCGGCTGCGCACCCCGACATACGATCACGGGGCATATCGACAACCTGACCAACGATTCACTCTGCATCGTGCACTGCGCGATCGAAGATATGCCCGGTCTCAAGGGAGATGACGACCAACGGATCACCTACGACACGATCGTCGCCGCCAACGGGCGATTTGCATACGACACGCCCGTCGAGCGGCCGACACAATTCATCATCATCCCCATGCAGCTCATGGAATTCGATCAGGGAAGACGCCATTCGACCAGCACTTCGGACATGAAATTATTCCTCGACAAGGGCGAACACGCCGTACTCCGGGGCCGGATCGACTCGACGGTTTTCAACTGCACGCTTTCGGGCACACGTCTCAACGAAGATCACAGCCGCCATTATCAGGAATTGCGGTCCTTCTGGATCGAAGGCCAGCGATTGCAGGATGCCATGGCCGGAAAAAGCCGCGCGGAACAGGAAGCGCTGTACGAGCGGTTCCGGCAGGTGATGGCCCGCCGCCGGGCTTGCGAAATGGACTACATCGACGCCAATCCGGACAACCCGCTCGCAGGGTACTGCCTGACGAAAATACCCATCGACAGCGTTTTAACATACCACGAACGACTCGCCGATGCGGCCCGCAACTCGATATTTAGGCCATTGCTCGAACCGCTGCTGGCCAAAGCCGGAAAATACCGCCTGATCCGGCTGGCCGAAGCGAAGATCGTCGCCGGCAGCCCCGCTCCGGACTTCACGCTGAAAACCGCCGACGATAAGAATTTCACCCTCTCGTCGCTTCGCGGAAAGTATGTCGTGCTCGACTTTTGGGGCAGCTGGTGCGGATGGTGCATCAAAGGAATCCCGAAGATGAAGAGATACTACGACCGTTATAAAAGCAAACTGGAAATAGTCGGCATCGACTGCAACGACACTCCGGAGAGATGGCTCGCCGCGGTCGAAGAACACCGGCTGCCGTGGATCAACGTCTACAATCCGAAAGACGTTCCGGCAGCGGAAGACATCTCCGTCGAATATGCTGTCAGCGGATACCCCACCAAGGTGATCATCGGTCCCGACGGCCTCATCATCGGAAAATACGCGGGCGAAGGACCCGATTTCTACGAGGCCCTGCACAAGACGATCAAATAGCCTTCTTTAGCCTTCTGCAACGCAAGCCCCGGCTGAAATGTTCCAGCCGGGGCTTGCGTGTATAAGGAATCAGGGACTAATACTGCTCCTTTTCGTTGGGGAAATCGCACTCCTTCACATCCCTGACATACTGCTCCACGGCACCGGTCATCACCGTGTGCAGGTCGGCGTAGCGGCGCAGGAAGCGCGGCGAGAACCCTTTGTTGATACCCAGCATGTCGTGGATCACGAGCACCTGGCCGTCGCAGCCCGCGCCGGCGCCGATGCCGATCGTCGGGGTCGGAATCTCGGCGGTCACGCGCGCGGCCAGCGCCGCGGGAATCTTTTCGAGCACGATGCCGAAACAGCCCGCCTCGCTCAACAGGTGCGCGTCGCGCAGCAGCTTTTCGGCCTCGGCCTCCTCCTTGGCGCGGACGGCGTAGGTTCCGAACTTGTGGATCGACTGGGGCGTCAGGCCGAGGTGTCCCATGACGGGAATGCCGGCCGAGAGAATGCGCTGGACCGATTCGAGGATCTCCTCGCCGCCCTCCATCTTCACGGCGTCGGCCTCGGTCTCCTTCATAATGCGGATGGCCGAATCGAGCGCCACCTTCGAGTTGCCCTGATAGGTTCCGAACGGCAGGTCGACGACGACCAGCGCCCGCTCCACGGCACGCACGACCGAACGGGCGTGGTAGATCATCATATCGAGGGTGATGGGAACCGTGGTCTCGTAACCGGCCATCACGTTGGCGGCCGAGTCGCCCACGAGAATCACGTCGATACCCGCGGCATCGACGATCTTCGCCATCGAATAGTCGTAAGAGGTGAGCATGGCGATCTTCTCGCCCCGCTGTTTCATCTCCGTCAGGCGGTAAGTCGTTACCGCGCGGACGGTGCTTTCTACTGACATTTTTTCAGATTTTAAGTTTTACAACGCGGCAAAGTTAACGCTTCGGACGGATTTGGCAAAAGAAACTCCATAAAACGACGCCGCCCGACACCGAGACGTTGACCGAATGCTTGGTCCCGGCCTGCGGGATTTCGACGGCCCCGTCGCACCGGTCGACGGCCTCCTGCCCCACGCCGTCGACCTCGTTGCCGAAGACGAGCGCATACTTCACCCCCGGCGCGGCACGGAACGCGTCGAGCATCACGGCCCCCTCGACCTGCTCCACGGCGTAGACCGCATATCCTTCGGCACGCAGCTGCGCAATGCATCCGACGGTCGAAGCGCAATAACTCCAGGGCACGGTCATCTCGGCCCCCAGAGCCGTTTTGTGAATGTCACGGCTGGGCGGAGTGGCGGTGATGCCGCACAGGACGATCCGCTCCACGGCGAAAGCGTCGCCCGTGCGGAAAAAGGCCCCGACGTTCTGGGCCGAACGAACGTTGTCCAGCACCACCGTGACAGGCATCTTTTCCATCGCGGCGAACTCCTCGGCCGAAGGCCTGCCGAGTTCTTCGTTGGTGATTTTGCGCATAATGGGTTCGGAACGATTGATTTCGGGGGCAAAAGTAAATAAAATTAAAATCTTTTCCTTACTTTTGTCAGCTATATTCCGTTGACACCTATGAAAAAACTTTTACTCTTGCTCGCCCTTTCCGGATGCGTCGCCGCAGGACACGCACAGGAGATTCTGCTGGGAACCGATTTCAAAATGTATTTCGACAACAAGGAATTCGGCAGCAACGAGTTCGCCGTGCCGGGACTGGACATCGAATCGGGCACGGACTTCGCGGCCCGGCTGACGCCCCGTGTCGGCATCCGGTGGGACGAGAAAAACACGCTGGTCATCGCCGCGGACATGATCAAGAATTTCGGAACCCAGGAATCGGCCTATCTTTCGGAGATCAAACCCGTCTTCTACTACCAGTTCCAGACGCCCAAGGTGACGGCCGCGGCCGGTATCTTCACGCGCGACATGATGCACGACGACGACTATTCGACGGCATTCTTCTCCGAGTCGGAACGCTTCTTCCACAACCGCATGAACGGCGTGCTGGCGCAGTACAACGGAAAAAGGAACTCCTACGTCGAGTTCGTCTGCGACTGGGAGGGCATGTACTCGACCCTCTCGCGCGAAAAGTTCCGCATCCTGCTCGCCGGACGCCACTACCTCGACACGTTCTACTACGGGTTCAACTACTCGATGTTCCACTATGCGGGACAGCAGGGCGCGCCGATCGAAAACGTCGTCGACCTGCAACTGCTCAACCCCTGCGTCGGCGTGCGGTTCAACGCCTTCTTCGATTTCGACATCAAACTGGGAGCTTTGCTCACGGCCCAGCGCGACCGCAGTTTCGGCCACTCGTGGGAAAAGCCCTGCATGGGCGAGTTCGCCTTCCGGATCAGCCGCTGGGGACTGTCGCTCGACGAACGCCTCTATGTCGGCGACAACATCCACCCCTTCTTCTACGGACATGAACTCGAAGACGGCACACCGCTCCCCTACGGCCGCGAGTTGTACCCCGCCGAGAGTTTCTTCCGCACCGACCAGAAGGTGTACAGCCGCACGGCGCTCTCCTACCGCCGCTCGTTCTTCAACGACACGGTCTCGGTCCGCGCGGAGTTCGCCGCCCACCACGACGGCACGGCCCTGGGAACCCAGCAAATGCTGGTCGTGGGGGTGAAACTGCTCAAAACCGTTTACAACAGCAAAAATCATAAAAAATAATATGGCAAGCGAAACAAACGAAACACGGGAGAAGTCGCTGAACTTCCTCGAAGAGATCATCGAAGAGTCGATCGCCGGGGGCGAAACGCGCATACAGACCCGTTTCCCGCCCGAACCGAACGGTTACCTGCATATCGGCCACGCCAAGAGCATCTGCATCAACTTCGGACTGGCGAAGAAATACGGCGGCAAGTGCAACCTGCGCTTCGACGACACGAACCCCGTCAAGGAGGACGTGGAGTACGTCGACTCGATCAAGCGCGACATCCAGTGGCTCGGCTTCCAGTGGGAGCTGGAGCGTTACGCGTCGGACTATTTCGACCAGCTCTACGAATGGGCCGTCGTACTGATCAAGAAGGGGCTGGCCTATGTCGACGACCAGACGCAGGACGAGATCCGCGAAAACCGCGGTACGGTATCCGTGCCGGGAACGCCCTCGCCGTGGCGCGACCGTTCGGTGGAGGAAAACCTCGATTTGTTCACGAGAATGAAGAACGGCGAGTTCCCCGACGGAGCCAAGGTGCTGCGCGCCAAGATCGACATGGCCCATCCGAACATGCTGTTCCGCGACCCGATCATGTACCGCATCATCCACGCCGAGCATCACCGCACGGGCGACAAATGGTGCATCTACCCGATGTACGACTACGCCCACGGCCAGAGCGACTCGATCGAGCGGATCACCCACTCGATCTGCACCCTGGAATTCGACGTGCACCGTCCGCTGTACGACTGGTTCATCCAGGCGCTCGACATTTTCCCCTCGCACCAGTACGAGTTCGCACGCCTGAACCTCACCTATACGATGATGTCGAAGCGCAAGCTGCTGAAGCTCGTGCAGGAGGGCGCCGTGATGGGCTGGGACGATCCCCGCATGCCGACGATCTGCGCCCTGCGCCGCAAGGGCTACACGCCCGCCTCGGTGCGCAACTTCGCCGAGATGGTGGGCGTCGCCAAGCGCGACAACGTGATCGACCTCGGGAAGCTGGAATACTGCGTGCGCGAAGACCTGAACCGGGTCGCCCAGCGCCGCATGGCCGTGCTGAATCCGCTGAAGGTGGTCATCACGAACTACGAGGACGACAAAACCGAGCTGTTCACGGCGATCAACAACCCCGAGGACGAAGCCGCCGGCACGCGGCAGGTTCCCTTCTCGAAGGTGATCTGGATCGAGCGCGACGACTTCATGGAGAATCCGCCCAAGAAGTTCTTCCGCCTCTCGCCGGGCGGCGAGGTGCGCCTGCGCTATTCGTACCTCATCAAGTGCGAGAAGGTCGTCAAGGACGAGGGGGGCAACATCACCGAACTGCGCTGCACCTACGACCCGATGTCGGGCGGAGGTTCGTCGAGCGACGGCCGCCGCGTGAAAGGCGTCATCCACTGGGTGTCGGCCGCGGAGGCCGTGGAGGCCGAAATCCGGCTGTTCAACCCGCTCTTCACGAAGGAGGACCCCGACGACGTGGACGAAGGGCAGACCTGGGAGGACAACCTCAATCCCGAATCAATGGTCAAAATCACAGGCTACCTCGAGCCGTCGCTGCGCGACATCCCCGTAGGCCAGGCCGTACAGTTCGAGCGCGTGGGCTACTTCTGCCCCGACACCGACTCGACCCCCGGTCATCTGGTGTTCAACCGCACGGTAACGCTCAAGGACTCGTGGGCCAAGATCAACAAATAGAAAGATCCTCCACCGACAAAAAAAGACATCCGGACGATTCCGGATGTCTTTTTTTATCATTTACCCTCCTATTTCACCGGATTTTACCTACCTTTGGGATCGGAAACGAAAACCGAATAATCGGATGCAGTTGTTATACGTAATAGGAACAGGGGTGCTGGCGGCGTTTTGCGTCCTCCTGGCCGTCCGTATCTGCTACCAGCGCCGGTACATCCGAACAAGCGACCGGATCAACGACTGCATATTCCGCAACGTAGCCGCCTACCTGCTGCTGATCGACCCCGATTTCAACGTTCTGCAAACCAACTATCGCTCCGCGACGGGAACCGCACCGCAAGCCGTGCCGCCCAAGGTGGGCAACCTGCTGCGCTGCAGGAACGGCGAGGACGCCGGCGTCTGCGGCACGCACGAATTGTGCGCCGACTGTCCCGTCCGCGCGGCCATCACCGGGGTGTTCCGGACGAAGAAAGGCTTCTCGGGACTGGAGGTCCCGATGGTGCTCTACACCTCCGACGACCGCACGGCAACCGTCGACTGCGACGTAAGCGTGGCGGGCAATTTCCTCACCGTCGCAGGACAGCCCCGGGTGGTGCTGACCGTGAGCGACATCTCGGCCCAGAAACGCACCCAGCGCGAACTGGAGAAAGCCCGCGTTCGCGCCGAGGAGTCGGACCGCATGAAATCACGCTTCCTGGCCAACATGAGCCACGAACTGCGCACGCCGCTGAACGCCATCATCGGATTCTCGGAACTGCTCATGGACGACCCCGCCCCGACCGAGAAACAGGAGTACATGCGCATCATCCGCTCCAACGGCGAGGTACTGATGCAGCAACTCAGCGACATCCTCGATCTCTCGAAGATCGAAGCCGGAACCCTCGGCTACGAATATACCGACGTGGAACTCAATGCCGTCATGGAAGAGCTGGAAGGCGGTTTCCGCATGCGGCAGCCCAAGAACAGCCCGGTGCGGATCACCTTCCACAGGAAATATCCCGTCCGCTACATCCGCACGGACCGCAAACGGCTGATTCAGGTGATCGCCAACTTTTTGAGCAACGCCATGAAATTCACCTCCGAAGGCTCCGTCGATTTCGGATTCGAAATCCGCGGCGGGGAACTCTACGTCTACGTCGCCGACACGGGAGCCGGCATCCCCGAAGAACACCGGGAACAGCTTTTCCAACGTTTCGTCAAGGCGGGATCGTTCAGGCAGGGCATCGGCATCGGACTGGCGATCTCGAAGTCGATCGTCGAAACGATGGGCGGCCGCATCGGCGTCGAATCCCGACCGGGCAAAGGCTCGACCTTCTGGTTCACGCTTCCCTGCAAGCCGGAGCAATAAGCATCGTTATCCTCTTCGCGGTTTCCAAACCCTCCCGGCCCTGCGCAGCGGAATAAAATACGCCTGTTCCTTCCAGGTCTCTCCGACCCACCAGGCATCCCAGCGCGACACCGAGCGAAACGCCCGCAGAGCTGCCTGCAACAGCGGGTCAGCCGGATCGCTGACAACAGGACTTCCCTTTTCCGACAACAGTCGCGCCCGGTCGATCCGAACCACCCGCCCTGTGGAATCGGCTGCAAAGACCACATACAGCGACAGCAGATCGGGCGACTTTCCGACATGAAGGCTGTCGAACGCCGCGGCCACACGCTGTGCATTGTCCGTCGCATCCGCACCTCTTTCATACAGCCGGTTCCGGTAGGCTTTCGTCTCCCTCACGCGCCCCTCGGACACCGCAGCCACCCATTCGCGTTCGAGATTCCGCATAAATCCATCGTGTTGGTGATACACCAGATCCCCGTGCCATAGCGGATCTCTCCGCTGAACCAGCCGGCACGGGCGCGTGATCCCGCTGCAAATTCGGGAACCAGCTCCGCTCCGGAAAATACGACGTCGCCGTCCTCGGTGTTCACGCACTCAAGCCACAAGATGCCCTCGTCGTCCAGCCGCCAGACACCGATACAGCGACGCCAGCAAGCCGTAGAGCCGGAGGCATCGAGTTCGTCCAGCCGTTTTTCGAGCCGGGCGAGCACGGCGGAATCCGCCGTCGCCAGCGGCAGTGCGAACAACTGCATCGTATCGCGCCCGACGACAAGCCGTTCGGCAGCCTGCCCTGTCGCCGACGCGCGAAAAGGCTGCAAAAAACACACGACTGCCGACAACAGAAGAGCCGCACGTATCATAAGCGAGGGTATTTTTCAGAAAGATACGCAAAAAACGAAGATCGCACAAGTCCCGTTGCGAAAACGACGACATCGGCTCCGCGTCAGCGCATCATGCCGCCGAAGGTCCGCCGGCCGAAAAGATAGCGCAGCACCACCGAGCCGCGGTAGATGTTTTCCGCGGCGGAGCCCTTGCGGTTCGCGCGGATCTCACGCCGTTTGCGGGCCAGCGCCCCGTGCCAGCGGATGAAGTCGCGCCAGGCGCGGAACACGGCGCGGAAGTTATCCCGGCGGCCCTGCATGAGGTAGGACAGCGCGGCGAGCAGGTCGAGCGCCGGGCGCGCGACGGCCACGCAAAGCCGCTGTGCGGGCGAGGCGCACTTGTAAAGCATGGCGAGATTGTTCCGGTGATTGTAGAAGACCTTGGCCGGAGAATCGGTCTGGAGCGTGCCGCCGCCCAGGTGGTAGACCCTGCTCCGGGGCACGATCCGCACCCGGTAACCCGCCAGCTGCATCCGCCAGCAGAGGTCGATCTCCTCCATGTGGGCGAAGAAATCGCCGTCGAAGCCGCCCAGCGCACGGAACACGTCGGCCCGGCAGCAGAAAGCCGCGCCGCTCACCCAGAACACGTCGCGCTCGTCGTCGTACTGGCCCCTGTCCTTCTCCACGCGGCGCAGGATGCGCCCCCGGCAGAAGGGATAGCCCAGGTAGTCGATGAAACCGCCCGCAGCCCCCGCATACTCGAACTCCGTGCGGTCGGCGCAGGAGATCAGCTTCGGCGCGGCGACCGCCACGTCGGGATTCCGGTCCAGACAGTCGAGAATCGGCGCAAGCCACCCCTCGGGGGTCTCGACATCGGAGTTCAGCAGCAGGTAATAATCGGCCTCGATATACTCCAATGCGCGGTTGTAGCCTCCGGCAAAGCCGTAGTTGCGGTCCATGCGCAGGACCGTGACCGACGGAAACCCGGCGGCGAGCGCCGCAAGAGAGTCGTCCGTCGAACCGTTGTCGGCGACGATGACCTCGACGCCGGCGGGAGCCGCGGCCACGACCGACGGCAGGAAACGACGCAGGTGGTCCGCACCGTTCCAGTTGAGTATGATAATTTTAGCGACCGGCATGAGTTCGTTTGTGCTTCCAGCGGCGATGCGACCACATCCACAGTTCGGGACACTCGCAGATCATCCGCTCCAACTTACGAACGTAACGCTGCGTGATTTCGTATTCGGCGACCTCCTCTTTGCCGTCATAAATCAGTTCGAAGGACATTTCGTAGCGTCCCCGCCGCAGGCGGCTCATCTTCACGAAGTAGACCGGGAGGTTGCAGCGCAGGGCCAGTTTCTCGCCGCCGTCGAAGAAGATCGTATCCTGATTGAGGAAGCGGAACCAACGGCTGTCGGGCCGCCGCGGGGGATTCTGGTCGGCGATAAGCCCCATCACGAGGTTCTTGCCGGCGATGCCTCCGGTCCGGTTGCGCAGGTAGAAACGCAGGCTCTCCTTCATCGAGACGGTCATCGAATTTTCGTAATTGCGCAGCCGCCGGTAGAGTTCCTCCATCACCTTGCTGCGCAGCGGATGGTAGACGGCGACCAGCATCTGCGACCGCTCGTAAAGCCCCCAGTAGGAGCAGTACTCCCAGCAGCCGAAATGGGCCGTCATGGCGATCCAATCGCGGCCGTGCACCGCTTCCACGTGTTTCTCCACGTCTTTGACCGTGAGCACCGTCCGGCCCTTCTCCTCGTTCATGTAGGCCATGTTGATCGTGTCGACGAAGATTTCGGACAGCGTGCGGTAGAACCGCCGCCGGATGACGGCCAGTTCGCGTTCGCTCTTCTCGGGGAACGAGTTCCGCAGGTTGGTCTTGACGACCTTCATGCGGTAGCGCAGGCAGTAGTAGAGCAGGACGAAAAGCAGGTTTTCGACGACGTAGTACTTGAACCAGTAAGGCATCACGGCGAACACGCGTGCGCCCAGCCAAAGGGTCTCCAGCCAGAAGCGCTGCAAAATGGTCAGATCGGTTCGTTTCATGCCTGCCGCCCGGATTAGGGTTCCACGAAAAGTTTGACGTTCTCGACCTTGGTGCGGATTCTCAACCAGCGGATCAGCGTTTCACGGTCGACCGGAAGCGCGGAATCCCGGGGCGTCACCACGCACACGAGCGTCGTATCGCCGGGCGTGCCCTCGACGTCGAAGGTGATGCCCTTGGTCAGCGAAATGGCCCCGATGTTGTCCATCATGGCCCCCACTTCGCGCGAGATGTCGTTCACCTCGACGTTGGTCACCCGGTAGCGTTTCAGCTGCGAGGACATCTCGCCGATCCGGCGGTTCTTCTCCTCCAGCAGCTCCTGATAGCTCTTCTGGAGCGAAACCACGTCGACCTTGTCCTCCGTATTGGCCTGCCGGACGACCAGTTCGGCCTCCTCCAGCCCGAAATTGCGCATCTGCGTACGGGCATTCTCGATCACCTCCTCGCCCAGCGGCTCGCCCACGAGCAGCAGCTCGATCTGCGAGGGGTTCTTGCCCTGCGCGTAGTGTTTGTTGCACTCGATCACGCGGGTATGCGGAAAGTTGAAGACCTGCGACACGTATTTGTCGGCCACGGCCTCGAACAACGAGACGCGGACCATGTGGAACCCGATGACGACGCTCGGGATGAAGGTCACCAGCGTGATGACCATCATCAGCCGCTTGACCGTGCGCTCGCGGACCTTGTCGATGAAGACCTTCTTCTCGTATTGCAGAAAACGCACCATGGCATAGGTCGCCAGCGCGATGAACACCGAATTGATGAAGAAGAGGTAGAAGGCGCCGATGAAAAAGCGGAACTGCCCCGTGGCCAGTCCGAAGCCCGCCGTACAGAGGGGCGGGATGAGGGCCGTGGCGATGGCCACGCCGGGAATGACGGTCGACGTGCGGTCCTGCCGCGTCTGCGCCACGATGCCCGCCAGGCCGCCGAACAGGGCGATCAGCACGTCGTAGGTCGTAGGCACGGTACGCGCCAGCAGCTCGCTGCTGTTCGACGAGAGCGGCGAGATGAAGAAATAGACCGTCGAGGTGATGATGGCGACGATGAACATCAGCGCCAGGTTGCGCAGCGACTTCTTGAGCAGTTCGAAATCGTTGATGCCCAGCGCAAGGCCGACACCCATGATCGGGCCCATGATCGGCGAAATGAGCATCGCGCCGATGATCACCGCGGCCGAATTGACGTTCAGGCCCAGCGAGGCGATCATCGTGGCGAAGATCAGCACCCAGAGGTTGACGCCGCGGAACTCCACGCCCTTCGAGACGGAGGCCACGACCTCGTCGCGCTGCGCCTTGTCCTCGTCGAGGCTGAAACGGCCCTTCATAAATTCGCGCAGCTCCCCGAGCCACGCCGAAAACGAACGTTTTACCTTTTGTGTATCGTCTGTACGGTTCTCTTCCATCAATGCGTTTCGATTTGAGTTACTCCTCCCCGTCCTCCCGGACGCGGCGGACTTTGGGTTTTCCGGCCACGACGATCACGAACTCGCCCTTGGGTTCGGTCGTGCGGAAATGCCCGAGCACCTCGGCGACGGTTCCGCGCACGGTCTGCTCGAACTTCTTGGTGATCTCGCGCGACACCGAAACCCGGCGGTCTTCGCCGAAAACCTCGGCGAACTGCTCGAGACACCGGACCACGCGGTAGGGCGATTCGTAGAAAATCATCGTGCGCTCCTCGCCGGCAAGCGCCTGCAACTGCTTCATCCGCCCCTTCTTCTGGGGCAGGAAGCCCTCGAAGCAGAAACGGTCGCACGGAAACCCGCTCTGCACCAGCGCCGGAATCAGCGCCGTGGCGCCGGGCAGCGTCTCGACCTCGATTCCCGCCTCGACGCACGTGCGCACCAACAGGAACCCGGGGTCCGAAATGCCGGGCGTCCCGGCGTCCGACACCAGGGCGGCATTGCGTCCTGCGGCGATCGCCCCGGCAACCATTTCGACCGTGGCGTGCTCGTTGAACTTGTGGTGCGAACGGAGTTTCTGCTCGATGCCGAGGTGCTTCAGCAGGAACGACGTCGTGCGCGTGTCCTCGGCGAGGATGAAATCCACCTCGCGCAGGACGTTCACCGCGCGCAGCGTGATGTCGTCCAGATTCCCGATCGGCGTAGGTACGATATAGAGTTTGGCCATCGTGTCAGGCGAATTTGCGTTCGAGCAGTTCCATCATAAACTTCGCGCCGTCCGAATTGGGATTCCAGGCGTAGTTCTCGGCAATGTGGATCATGCACTCGTCGAAATCGTCGAAGGCGTTGAGCGTCGCGATCGCCTCTTCATAGGCTTCGCCGTCGCCGCCGAACAGATCGCGGATCAGCAGGAACTTGTCGTTGATGCCGATGGCGTTGCGAAGGTCGGCGACCGGTTCGCCGCGGCGCAGTTCCGAAGCCATGTCGCGCCGCGGAGCGATCGTGTCGGCCAGCGTCTGCACGTCGTGGTTGATCACCTCGCCCAGCACGGCCCCGACAGGGACCGCAACCTCCTTCGCTCCGGATTCGGCCTCCTCCGGCTCGGCGGCGGCAGGCGCTTCCGAAACGGTGACGGGTTCCGCCGCGGACTGCGGCACGGACGTTCCGGACTGCGGCCCGGGACCTGCGGACGCAGGCGCAGCCGCCGGTTCGGGAGTCGCGGCAAACCCGGGACGGACAGTCGGTCCGGGCGTCGCAGCGGGTTCGGGACGCTCCGCCGGTCTTTCCGCCGTTTCGGGCCTTGCGGGCTTTTCGGCGGGCGCAGGCGTATCGTAGAGCGACATGATGACGCGCTGTTTGTGACGGTGGCGGACGGTCTCCTCCTCCAGCCCGAACAGCGTGGGCGCGATGTATTGGGGTTTCTCCGCAGGAGCGGGTTCCGGAGCTGGCGCAGGAGCGGGTTCCGGAACGACGACCGGTTCAGCCGCAGCGGCAGGTCCGGGCGCAGCGACCGGCTTCGCAGACGGTTCAGCCGCAGCCTCGGATTCAGGCGCAGCGACCGGCTTCGCAGACGGTTCGGGCATGGCCTCGGATTCGGATGCTGCGACCGGTCCGGATTCGGCGGCCGGTTCGGATTCTCCGGCGACGAATGCGGCTTCGGACGCCGCTTCGGGATCAGGCTCAAATCCGGATTCCCCCTCAAGTTCCGGCTCGGAATCCGACGCCGCAGGCTCCGCCATTCCGGGCGTCTCCGTATCGGGTTTCCCCCCGGCAAACACCCCGGCAGAATCGGCCGCGACCGTCGTATCGGGTTCGGAAAACGGCTCTGCGGGTTCCGCCTCCGCATCGAACGCAGGTCCGGAAACGGCATCGGGACCGGGTTCGAACACGGCTTCGTCCGTCGGGTCGAGCGAAAGCACCGCCCCGAGGTCGATGGGCACCGGAGCCGCCGCAGGCTCCGTCTCCGCAACCGGGGATTCCGGAAGGGATTCCACCTCCGTAAAGCGCACCGCATCGTAGAGCGTCCGCAGTTTTTCCAGCGCCAGGTCGCGTTCGAGGGCCGGAATATCCCCGGAAGGCACCCAGCCGTCGACAATCGCGGTCAGCTTGCGCAGTTCGGCACGTATCGTCTTCAAATCCATCATTGCGTACTGTTTTGACCTCCAAAGGTAGAAAAAATTTGCGAAAGCCCAGCCATTCCCCGGAACCTTTTGTCCGAAACATCTCCGAACGGGTTTTTCCGGGACATCCGGACCGTCCCGCCGGGCACGGAAAAGGGAGCGGCGGCCGAAGCCGCTGCTCCCTTGCAGCTGTCCCGCACCCGCGGCGTCGGCCGCCGTGCCGGAGAGACGAATCATTCGGTGATCCGGAAACTGCCGCCGAGCGTGCAGTCGGAGTCGTGCCCTACCCAGACATGGTAGTCGCCCGGCTCCTGGCCCCACTTTTTGTCGAGACGCCAGAACGAAAGGTCGTCGGGCGTCAGTGTGAAGGTCACCTCGCGGCTCTCCCCGGCGCGAAGCATGACCTTCCGGAAACCTTTCAGTTCACGAACCGGACGCGTCACACCGGACAGCAGATCGCGCACGTAGAGCTGCACGACCTCCTCGCCGTCGCGGCCGCCCGTGTTGGTCACGCGGACCGACACGCGAACCTCGCCGCCGACGGCGGTTTCGGGCGTCAGCACCCGCAGGTCCGAATAACCGAACGTCGTGTAGCTCAACCCGTAGCCGAAACAATACTGCGGCGAATTAGGTACGTCGAGATAGCGCGAAGTGTATTTGTTGGGCTTGCCCGACTCGTCGGCCGGACGTCCCGTGCTCTTCATGTCGTAATGGATCGGAATCTGCCCCACCGTGCGGGGAAAGGTCATCGGCAAACGCCCCGAAGGGTTGTAGTCGCCCGACACGACATCGGCCAGCGCCTCGCCCGCCATCGTGCCCGGATACCAGGTCAGCAGCAGGGCGTCGGCAAGTTCCGCTTCACGGGCCAGCTCCATAGGACGACCCGTAACAAGCAGGACGACAATCGGTTTCCCGGTTTGCTTCAAGCTCTCCAGCAGGTCACGCTGCGCGTCGGGCAGCGCAAGCGACGCAAGGCTTGCCGCCTCGCCGCTCTCCCCCGCCTTCAATCCGAGCGCAACCAGCACCACGTCCGACTTCGCGGCTGCGGCCACCGCCTCCGAAATACCGCCTTCGAGGGCCTTGTGCGGGTCGCATCCGCGGGCATAGGTCACACGGTCGGCTCCGAAACGCGCCCGCAGTCCGTCGAGAAAGGTCGAGGTCCGGCCGGCCTCGGCGAAATGAACCCACGAGCCGATCAGGTCCCACCGGGAATCGGCGAAAGGTCCCACCAGCGCGATCCGGCTCCCCTTTTTCAGGGGCAGCACGCCGCCGCGGTTCTCCAGCAGCACCATCGAACTGCGGGCCACGCGGCGCGCGGCATCGAGATGTTCCGGGGCGTAATAGCACTTCTCGCGCTCCTTCGCCTGGTAGCGGAAAGGATCGTCGAACAGCCCCAGGCGGAACTTCACGGCCAGCACCTCACGGCAAAGGCTGTCGATCAGCGACTCCGGGATACGCCCCTCCCGCACCAGTTCGGCGGCATGGAACAGGTAGGCGGCGCTCATCATGTCCATGTTGACCCCGGCGCGCAGGGCCAGTTCGGCAGCCTGCGCATCGTCGCCCGCCACGCCGTGAGCTTTCAGTTCGCCGATCGTGCCGTAATCGGTCACCACGAATCCGCCGAAGCCCAGTTCGTCGCGCAGCAGGTCGCGCATCAGCCAGCGGTTGGCCGTGGCCGGAACGCCGTCGAGGTCATTGAACGAGGTCATCACCGTCGCGGCCCCGGCATCGAGCGCCGCCCGGTAAGGCGGCAGGTAGCTGTCGCGGAAAACCCGCTCGGACATATCGACCGCATGGTATTCGCGCCCGGCCTGCGGAGCGCCGTAGGCGGCGAAATGCTTCACGCAGGCAAGAACCGACGAAGGGTCGGACAAGTCGCCCTGATAGCCCCGCACCATCGCTTCGGCGACACGCGCGCCCAGATAGGGGTCTTCGCCCGCGCCCTCGGAGACACGGCCCCACCGGGGGTCGCGCGAAACGTCGCACATCGGCGAAAAGGTCCAATGGATGCCCATGGCCGAGGCTTCGCGGGCCGAAACGCGGGCCAGCGACTCCGCGGCGGCAGGGTCCCACGAGGCGGCGACGGCGAGGTTGATCGGGAAGATCGTCCGGAAACCGTGGATCACATCGGCGCCGATCAACAGCGGGATGCCCAGCCGGCTCTCCTCGACGGCGATCCGCTGCAACCGCTCGGTCTCCTCGAAGGACTTGATGTTGAATACGCTGCCGCAGCGCCCTTCGCGGACCAGCCGTTCGACGGAAAGTTCCGTCTTGTCGGGTCCCGTGACGGCGCCGCCTCCGCGCTGCTGGACCAGCTGGCCGATCTTTTCGTCGAGCGTCATGCGTTCGACCAGTTCCGCGGCGCGCCGCCGGTCCTGCGGGGTGACGGGCTGCGCCCCGGCGGGATACAGCACGAGGGCCGCCAATACGGTAAAGATGCTATTTTTCATCGGTAAAAGTTTGAAAAGACATGCGAAGGTAATGAAAATACCGCAAAAAAAGGGCTTCGGACGGAATAAACTCACTCCCGCCCGAAGCCCCCGCGATCGCTGCGGCGTCACTCCTTCACGCAGCGCATGCCGTAGGCTGTGGTCATCTTCCGTTCGTAATAGGTTCCCTCGCCCGTGGCGTCGCCCGCCTTCCAGTCGTACATCGGGAGCGGCTTGCCGCCGGCGAGCGTCGACGAACAATAGGCTGCCGAACGCCCCGGATAGTGGATGCGGCCGTTATCGCCCTTGCGGAACATCGTCGACGGGCCGATGAGGGTTCCGCCCGAATTGAGCGCATACCAGCGGCTGTACGTGTCGCCCGAGTCCTGGTTCTTGGCGGCGTTGCCGTCCACGTAGGCAAGCAGCGACTGCCATTCGGCCGCCGTCGGCACCCGGTATCCCACCGGGCAGGGATCGTTCAGCCCCTTGCCGCCCTCGGTCCAGCCTTCGGACATCGCTGCGGACGACCGGGTATAGAACGTCGTCGGATTGCCGTTTGCCGTTGCGGCGGTCATCTCCTCGCCGCTGACCTGCCAGCCGGCGGTGCGGGAAGCGTTGAAAACCACCTCGCGCGTCATCGCGCCGAAAGCATCGGGATACTCCGCATGCCCCTCGTAATATTTGTTCTTCGAGAGGATCTTCGCGCCGATGAACGGCTCCTTGCGGCCCCACTGATAGAACAGTCCGTAGGAGCGGAAATCCTGCACACAGGCCTTCGGATCGGTCGAATGGTATTCGGCCCCGACATTGCGGTCCTGCCAGGCGATACCGCCGACGGTCACGTCCGAAGGCATCTTGTCCACGACCCAGACCAGCCACGACCAGACAACCGCGCCTCCGGCGTCGAACAGCGCGACCAGCCCGCTGCCCTGCTTCGACTTGGCCGCAGTGCAGGTGATTTCATTCCGGGAAGCGTCGTAGTCAAGCCCCGAAAGCAACTCTGCGTCGGTGGTCCAGACCCAGTCCGCCGCAACGCCCTTCACATACGCGCCGTCGGTGCGCCGCGCCGGAAACGCACGGGTTTCACCCGCCCGGACCACGACCGTATTCGCTCCGGTCGACCGCTGCACGACGGTCACCTGCTGCGGTTCGACGCCCTCCATCTCGGAGGAGACGGTCAGCGTCGCGCTGCGCGGACGCACGCCCTCGCCGTCGTCGGTCAGCAACAGTTTCACGACCGAACTTTTCGTCCCTTCGGACTGCGACACGGCGCACCAGTCGGTCGCGCCCTCGATTTTCCATGCCACGGATGCACGCAGGTTCAGGGCCGGTTCGCTCCCGGCGCCGTAGACGGTTATATCGGCGCCGTTCTCCGCCAGCACGAGGATCGGCTCGAACTTCTCCTGCGTCACGGTCACGGTGTGCTTCTCTTCGCCCGCGGCGTAAAAACGCACCGCGGTCGTGCGCTCCTCGGGCAGGAAACTCTGGTCGACCGTCAGAACGATCTTCTTCGTGTGCGAACCTTCGGCGACGTTGGTGCGGCACCAATCGTCGTCGCAGGAGACCGTCCACGGCGAATCGGCCGTGATTTCAAGGACGCTGCGCCCTCCGAACATATCGAACGTCACGTTATCCTCGAGCAGTGAAAGGTTGGATTCGGCGACCTCGGGATCGTCGCTGCACGCCGCACAGCAAACGGCTGCCGCGACGGTCAGAAAAAGAAAAAGTCTCTTCATCGTTGAAGTTGTATTTAAGGTTTTGTTCGAATGTCGTATTTACCAGGACACGGACGATTCGTAGGTATGCCCGAAACTGTCGGTGACCCGCACCATGCCGCCCCGCTCGCTGCCCGGATCGACCCGGAACATATGCCACGTATTGGTCGGCGTCCCTCCGCGCACACCCGTCGCCAGCACCTCCTCGTAATAGGGATCGGTGCGCTGCGTCCGCTCCATCGCCACCGCCTGCCCGCCCGAAGCGGGAATCCACTCCACGGCGCTCCAGGCCGTGTCATAACCCCAGACATTGGCATAGACACAGTCCGAATGGGTGCGTCCGGGTGCATAGAGGCGCATCTGCATATCGCGCTTCCCGCCCGCCGGCTTGTAATACCACGAGAGCCGTTCGCCATCGACCTCGACCACGGCATAGCCGCGCGGCGTGCCGTCGCAGTTGACGTCGCCGTTGATGAACAGGTCGCCCGGCGTGCGGGCGATGCAGTGCATGACCTTGCGTCCGTCGTCGTAACGGTAAATGTCATGGTAGTGCTTGTGCCCCCCGAAGGCATGGACCTTATAGGGGCTTATCGCATCGAGGAAACGCTGGAAATTGCGGTGGTTGCGCGCTGCGGTGTTCTTCGTGTGATAGAGAATCGGGCAATGGGACGAGACGACGAGCGTGCTGCCCGCCGGAACGTAGCGCAAATCGGCTTCGATCCAACGGCAAATTTCGTCCGTAAGACCGATCATATACTCCTCTTCGGCGGTCGGCGCATGGTCGAAAAGGATGTTGTCGAGGAACAGATAATGGATTTTCCCGATGTTCACCGAGTAGTTCGCCGGACCGAAATAGCGTTCGTAGCTCTGCAAGGCGAGCGAATCGGTCAACTCGGCCGGATCGTGATCGTGGTTGCCCGGCAGGCTGAAGGTCGTGAAGCCAAGCGTCTCCAGCCCCTGACGGTACTTCGGGAAAAGCGACATATCGTTCCAGACCAGGTCGCCCAGGCTGACTCCGTAAACCTCCGTCGGAAGCCCCTGCACGGTTTTCAGCACATCGGGAACGACATGACCGAGATAGGAATCCACCGACGTGTTATCGGCAGCCAGCTGAATGTCGGCCATAACGATCAGCGAATGGCGGTCGGACGGAGTCTTGCGTCGTGTCAGCGTAAAATCGGCCCGGTTGACGGCCTGTTTGCGGTCGATTTTGCGGTAGAACCGCGGACAGCCCTGCGTGGCGGGAATCTCGCAGTCGGCAGGCACGGAGACAAAGACGAAATTGCGCCGCGCGAGGTCGGAGGCCAGATAGTAAATCCCCCGTTCGTCGGTCGCCGTCACCTCCAGGCCGTCGCTCACCACCACCCCGGCAATGCCATTGCCGGCGCTGTCCTTCACGATTCCCTTCACCGTCATTCCGGCCTTATCGGGGATCTGTCCGGCGGTCGGGCCGTCGTCACCGCCGCCCTCCGAGGAGGAGCAGGCCGCCAGGACAAGGGCGGCGAGGCACACCGACAGAAGCCGCATGTAGAATTTTGACATATTTTTTTGCATTGAGGATGCGGAGGAGGCCGGACCTCCTCCGCATCACGGTTATTTCATCACGACCCGGATGATTACGCTGTTCTTTTCGGGACGCACCTTGCCCTGATCATCGGCCCTGACGGAAAGCGGCAGCACATAGGAGGAATCAATGCCGTCGGCAAGCATCGAAGCGGCATCGAAGCGGATTTCGGCGCGGTCCATGACCCTGTCCCCCGACAAGCGCACTTCGGGGTCGAAGGCGAAATACCTGTCGGGCATCACCTTCAGTTCGAGTCTGTTTTCCACGTTATAGACATCGAGCACGGAGGGGTCGACCACCAGTTTCACGGTGATTCCGTCGTCATTGTAACCGCCCTTGTAAAGATAGAGATCGTAAACGCACGCCTGGCCCGAAGCGGCATCGTATTCGAGGACCTGGAAATCGTTCTTCGGGATGCAGACCATAGTGTCCACCGTCTCGTAGACGACGTAATCGTCGCCGCACCCTACGGCTCCCAGCAGAAGCAGGAGGCATATCGCAAGATTCTTCATCGCAATCGGATTATTAAGGTTAGTAACCGGGATTCTGCACGAGGTTGTAGTTGATATTGATTTCGCTCAACGGAATGGCCATCCAGTAGGTCTTGGGGGATTCGAACGTGCGGACGCCGCTCTCCTTCATCGTGGAGACCCGGTAGAAATCGGCCGCCGTCCTGCCGTCGAGATTCCACGCCTTGGGACGCCGGGACATCGCTTCGCCCGCCTCTTTCCAACGGCGCAGGTCGTGGTAGCGCATGCCCTCCATCAGCAGTTCGATCGAACGCTCCCGGTGCAGCACCTTGCGCAGTTCGTCGCCGGTGGGAATGCCCCCGGCCAAGGCCCACGAATCCTTGAAATCGGGCAGCCCCGAGCGGCGGCGGACCAGATTCAGGTAATTGAGGCTCGCGTCGCTCAACGACCCGTTGTATTCGAAATCGGCCTCGGCATAGCTCAGGTAGAGTTCCGCAAGGCGGATGTAAGGATAGGCGTACTTGCGGTAGGTCCACGACTTGGTGTCGTAGTTGAAGGCCGACTGGCGGTGAATCCACTTCTTGAGAATATAGCCCGTACAGCTCTGGTACTCCTTCGAGGCGTCGAGCACGCTGCCCTGCATCTCGCCGGCGCGGCATTTGAGAATGAACTCCTCGCCGTTGATGGCGTACTTGCCGCGGTCGTAGCCCACCGACGCATAGAAGCGCGGCTCCTTGTAGACATGGAGGTTGGCAGTCTCCTTTTCGGCATTATAGGCATAGGGGTCGATATGCATGGTCTCGGGGTCTCGGTCCCACGGCAGGCCGTTGTGCGTGTAGTACATCTCCACGCACTCGAACGTCGGAACGATGTTGATGCAGAAGCCGTCGGTACTGTACGGCAGCTTCAGGCGCGCGCCTCCGTAACGCTGCAAGTGCCCGATGCCGGTCTGGTCGCCCATTGCCCAAAGGTACTCGGTCGTGTTCCAGAGCGGTTCGACGAAGCAGTCGTGGTAGTTGATCTCGCCGCGCTCGGCAGCGGTTGCAGCCGCAGTCGCGTTCGGGCTTTCGTAGAGCCTGTGCCCGTTGTCCTCGGCCAGCGTGATCGCTTCCTGGCAGGCGTCGAGCGCCCACTTCCACTTTTCGGGATTGTAGGTCTGGCTCATCAGCGGCGTGCCGTCGTTGTTGCGGAAACGCGCGTAGAACTCCGTGTTGCCGTTGCAGAGCGGACTGGCGGCATAGAGCAGCAGCCGGGCCTTCATCGCCTTGGCCGCCACCGAGGTGGCGCGCCCCAGGTCGGCATCGGGACGCGTCGGATACCCGTGCAGCAAATCGGCCGCGCGGTCGTAGGTCTCGGCGATGAACGTCACGCATTCGTCGAACGGACTGCGGGCCACATAGACCTGCTCCTCGGGAAGCCCCATGTCCAGCTGCCCCCTGACGAGGATGACCGGGCCGTAGTGAGTCAGCAGCACCCAGTGGTAATAGGCGATCAGAAAATAGGCTTCGCCCTTGAACTCGTCGGCCACGGACGGCGAGATGCCCGGGACTGCGTCGATATTGTCGATCATAATGTAACAGTAGCGGATGCCCTTGTACATGTCGTAGTTCGTGCGCCCGGACGGGGAAGAGGTCGTCGCGTCCCACAGACCGTAGTAGGTCTGGCTGGCGTTCTCCTCGTTGTAGAGCATGCTCTTGTAGGGGAAATAACGGGTCTGGCCGTTGGTGGCGGTGATAATGTCGTCGCCGGCGCAGAAGTCGGGCATGTAGCGGTAGGCCGCGATGTTGGGGGCGTAGGTGTAGAGCGTATTGAGGTACTTGCGGGCCTCCTTGGAGGTTTTGAAGATGTCCTCCTGCGTCGCCTGCCCCTCGGGAACCACGTCGAGGAAATCGCACGCGGCAAGCGCTCCGGCGCACGCAAACAGCAAAATGGATATGATTTTTTTCATGTCGCTCGAATTTTAGAAGTTATACTGAAGGCCGAGTTTCACCACGCGCTGCAACGGGTATTTCAAGCCGTTGCCGCTTCCCATTTCGGGGTCCCAGTATTTGAAGGGCGAAATGATGAACAGATTCGTGCCGGCCAGATAGGCGCGCAGGCTTTTGTACGTGAAACCCAGTTCGACGCTCTTCAGGCGCAGGTAGCTGCCGTTCTTGATCCAGAACGACGAGGTCTGCGTGTTGTTGGCGTTGTAGCGGTAATCCAGGCGCGGATAGGCGGCATTGGGATTGGGATCGGCTTCCGACCAGTGGTCGTCGGCAACGTACTGCGTCATGTTGAAGCCCGAATACTGATTGTCGCGGAACGGGTGCATGTCGTACATGCGCAGCGAGACGCGCGCCGTGCCCTGGAAGAAGAACGAGAAGTCCCAGCGTTTGTAGTTGACCGAGGCGCCGAAGCCGTACATGATTTCGGGCACGGTGGGATAACCCAGCGACGTGCGGTCGTTAGCGTCGATCACGCCGTCGCCGTTCATGTCGCGGTATTTGATGTCGCCCGGCAGATAATCGGGCATGAAGGTCTGCCGGGGCGAGTTGTCGATCTCCTCCTGCGAGGCGAAAAGGCCGTCGGCGACCAGTCCGTAAACCGAATTGACGGGTTTGCCCAGCACGGAGTTGTATTTGTTGGGCAGGTATTTCGCCTCGTCGCGGGCCTTCACCTCGTTGTGCGCATAGGTGAACGTTCCGCGCACGGAGACCAGCAGGTCCTTGTTGAACGCCTTGTTGTATTCGAGCGAAACATCGACGCCGCGGTTCTCCACCTCACCCAGATTGCCGTAGGGCGTGACGCCCGAAAGGCCCATCGTCGAGGGCAGCGAACGCCGCTGCATGAAGATGCCGGTACGATTTTCCTTGTAGACGTCGACGTTCAGCGTCAGGGCGTCGAACAGTCCCAGTTCAAGTCCTACGTTAAGTTTGGTGCTCTCCTCCCACGTGGCCAGGGGATTGCCCACGGTCTTGATCTCGTGTCCGGTCTGCTTGACGAAGTTGGGCGAAAACCACACGTAGAGCGCCTTGTTCATGTTGACCGTCGTGAGATAGGGGAAACGGACGATGTTGTTGCTGCTGTCGGCCAGATAGTCGTTGCCCGAAAGACCGTACGAAGCACGGATTTTCAGCAGGTTCACCTTGCTGCGGATACCTTCCCAGAACGGTTCGCCCGACACGACCCACGCTCCGGCGATCGAGGGAAAAAACCCGAAACGACGACCCGATATGAAGTTCTCCGAGCCGTTGTAGCCGAAGTTGAACTCCATCAGGTAGCGACTGTCGTACCCATAGGTAAAACGTCCGGCGAGACCCTGCTCGCGGTAAGGGAGCACCTTGTACTCATCATTGGCGGGCTGATTGTCGACCTTCTCCTTCTGGTGGTAGACGAACAGGGCGTTGACGTCGTGTTTGCCGAACGTGCGCGAATATTCGATCTGCCCCTGCAACGAGATCTCACGGTAACCGTTCCGCCCCGTGGAGGTTCCCAGATAGGACGATCCGGGCGTGCCGATGCTTTGCAGGTTGTAGTCGAAAGTCCCGTCGCCGTTGTCGGTATAGTCGGTCATTTCGTAATAATAGGGAGAAAAAGAACGGTAAGTCGCCGCATAGGTCTTGTTGTAGAACGAGACCATGCCCCGGACTTTCAGTCCCTTGGTGACGAAATCGAGGTCCTGGTCCACCGAGAAGGTCGTGGTGATGTACTGCGTATGGCGCTGTCCGTATCCGCGGCTCAACAGGGCATAAGGATTGATGTCCGTAGAACCACCGTCCCACGAAGGGGCATTTCCGAAAATCGGGTCGTCGAGATCCTCCACGGAGCCTTTGGGATAGATGGCCGGAAAAGCGACCGGATTGGCGCGCATCGTATAGTAGAACAGGTCTTTCACCTCTTCGACGGGACGGTGCCAGAAAAGCAGCTGCGTGTTCATCTTCAGACTCACGCGGGTCGTTCGGGTGAGCTGCGCGCCGACGTTGGCCTGGAAAAGGTATTTCTGCGAATTGATGTTGGTGTTGAATTTCGACTCCGCGGGCTTCTTCAGGATACCGTTTTCGTTGAAGATCGAAGCATTGAGGAAATAGTCGACCACCTTGCCGCCGCCCCGCACATTGAGATTCATGTTCTCGTTGACCGTAAAATCCTTGAAAAGCATCGAATACCAGTCATTGTCGGGATAGACGTAGGGATTGAGCCGGTTGCGCGTGCCCGTGATCTTCTCGTCCGAAAAGTGCTGCACATAAGTTTCGCCCGCCGGGGTGCGGGTGCGCAGCGCCTCGTTGTAGTTCTCCATGTAAGTCACGCCGTCGGCGATGTCCTGCACGCGCGTCGGCATCGAAATGCCCGACTCGAGACGAACGTTGATCGCCATCTTCTCCGACTGGCGGCCGTTTTTGGTGGTAATGATCATTACGCCGTTGGCGCCGCGCGAACCGTAGAGCGCCGTGGCCGTGGCGTCGCGCAGGATCGAAAACGACTCGATCGCCTCGGGCGGAATGTTGTTGAGCATCTCCGAGACGATCTCCACGCCGTCGAGAATCAGCAGCGGCGATTTGTTAGCCCCGAAGGTCGAGATGCCGCGAATCCAGAAATTCGCACCGTCGGCGCCGGGTTCGCCCGACGACTGGGTCGAGATGACGCCGGCGATCTTGCCCGCGAACGAGGTCGAGAGGTTGCTCGACGTCACCTTGAGCGTACTGGGACGCACGACCTGCACGGCTCCCACCAAACTCTCCTTCTTCTGCGTGCCGAAGGCCACGACCACCACGTCGTCCATGACGTTCGACGCCTCGATCAGCGTCACGAGCTTGAACAGTTCGACATCGGCGACGGCGATCTTCTTGGTGTCGTAGCCCAGAAAAGCGAAGGTGACGTGTTTCGTTCCCGCCGGCACCTTGAGGGTGTAGTTGCCGTTGATGTCCGAGGTGGCGCCGACGGTCGTCCCCTCGACATAGACCGAAACACCGACGATGGGCTTGTTGTCGGCCGAAGAGATCACCGTCCCCTGCAAGACGATTTCCCTACCGGAATTCGCAGCCGGGAGGGGGGGGGGTGACGGCGGCGTTTTTCCGGGCGGGCGCTTTCGAGATGATCACCTGGCTTTCGCGCACCCGTCCGGTCAGCTCCGTTCCCTTGAGGACCGCGGACAGCAGTTCGTCGATGGTCGCAGACCTGACCGAAACCGAAACCCGGCGGTCGAGCAGCGGCCGCACGTCGTCGGTGTAAATGAAGGCGTAGCGGCTGGTCCGCTCGACCTCGGCAAAGACGCTCGACAGCGTTGCGTCCTTCATCTTCACGGTCAGCGACGATTTGGCCCCGGCGTCCTGCCGGGAGGCCCGGACGGGCTGGAGATTCACCGGAAGCAACAGCATCACCGCCGCAAGAATCCGCAGCATACGGCATGTCGAGCCACTCCTCACAAAGAAAAGTTTCTTCATAAGTAACAGTATTAAGGTTAGTATTTAAGACTGGAATTGGTTGTCAGCGATATACGGCGTCGGCGCAATCGTCGGGGGCAGGCCTCACCGCCACCGAGCCGTCGGGCCCCCGGACGTAGGCGATCCGGAAAATGTCGGAGAGCACGTCGAGCGTGCCGTCCAGGTCGTCGAACAGGATCAGCTTGCCGGTACACTTCCGGCTCCCGATCTCCCCGGAGCAGGTTATTTCGATCTTGTAGAACGCAGCCACCTTTTGCAGGACTTCGAACAGCGTGTTCGAGGTGAAGAACAACAGTCCGTCCTTCCAACTGATGTATTTATAGGGATCGACCTCGTAGACCGAATAGCTGCCGTCCTTCATCGAGAAGCGTTCCGAAGGATTCAGCGTCACCGATTCGCCGTTGGCCACGTCGATGGCCACGGAGCCTTCGACCAGCACCACGGCCGACGAACCGTCGGCCCGGGGCGCGGTCGTCACGTCGAACGACGTGCCCAGCACGCGGGTCGCAAAATGGTCGGTATGCACGATGAAGGGACGGTTCGCATCCTTCGCCACCTCGAAATAGGCTTCGCCCTCGACGAAGACGTCGCGCGTGTCCCCGAACGCCGACGGGAAACGGAGCACCGACGCCGAATTGATCCACACCCGCGTCCCGTCGGAGAGTTGCAGATGTGCGCGCTTGCCCTTGGGGACCACCAACTCACTCGTATGCACGCGCACCTCCTGCCGGGGCGTCCTGCGATCGGTCTCCGCCCCTTCGTTCTCCTTGCCGTCGATCAGGATTTCGCCCTTGGGCGTAAGGCTGATACGGGCGATGTCGTCGTACACCTCGCGGCAGCCTTCGCGGGTCACGAGCGTGATGTTCTCATAGGCCTCGGCCGAAAGCAGTCCGGAACCCGTGAAATCCGCACTCCAGAACAGGGCCGCCACGACGCCGGCGACCAGCAGGGAAGCGGCGGCGAAGAGCGCCGTCCGGTTGCGGCGGCGGGGAGGGGCTGCAAAACGGCGCCGGGCGTAATGGTCGGTCAGGATGCGGTCGAGCAGCAACTGTTTCTCCACGGACGGCAGCGCGGGATGGGTCTTGCCCACACGGCGCACCAGGCTCACGGCGCGCTCGAATTCGACCAGGTCCTGCGGATGGCGTTCGGTGTAACCGCACCAATAGCCGTCCTGCGCCCGCTCGGGATCGAGACACCACAAAACGAAGTCCGGGTCGGAGGTGAAGAACTCCGCCGTGTGCTTCTTAATATCGTCCGGTTTTATCATTGATTCCAATCGTAATCTTCAAACTGCATGCTGCGGCTGCGGCGCCGCGCTCTTCCCTATGACGGCGAATCCGCCGTTTTGTCCCCCTCGAACCGCAAAAAACAGCGTCCGCCGTGTCAAGTGGCTATTTTCATCGTCTTGCCGCACTCCCTGCCCTTCCGAAGTTTGCCCAGCCCCTTCGACACGAACTTGCGGACGGCGTGGGGCGTGGCGTCGAGTATGACGGCGATGTCGTCATACTCCATCTCGTAGACGAAGCGCAGCAGCAGCGCCTCGCGCTGCTTGGGCGAGAGCTGGTTGAGCAGCGACTCGATCGTTTGGCGGATGCGCAGCACGTGCTCCGATTCGATCATCGCGTCGAGCGAGGTCAGCGACACCCGCAATCCCGGCTCCCGGTCCGAAAGGTCGCATTTGTCCACCCGCGAACGGTGCAGATCGACCAGGCGGTTGTGAACGATCCGGAAAAGGTAGGCCTTGATGTTGACGATGCGGCCCAGGTCGACCTGGCGGGTCATAATGTCGAGGAATATGTCGTGGATGACATCCTTGACCGTTTCGTTGTCGAAACCGAACCCCATGCCGTAGGCATAGAGCGCATCGGCGTAACTGTTATACAACATAACATATACGTCGGTCTCTTCGGCATACTGCCGGTCGATTCGTCGGGTGTCGTACTTGCGTTGCCGAAACATTCGGTTCATTGGTTTGGTCGGTCATTCGATATAACGGAAAACCGTCCGGTTTGTCCCCCTGCAAGCGGTAAAAATCGAATAAAAAATGCGAAATAGCAAATTTTCGCCCCCCCCGGGGACAAAACCGGAAACAGTTCGTCTTAAATTCGAAACCAATCTCTTTCGGAAAAATGATACGAAAACCGTATTTCAGTCTGTTCCTGCTCTGCCTGCCGCTCTTCTCGCTGTGCAGTTCGGGAAACGACGATCCCGCACCCGCCCCTGCACCTGGAAAAGAGTGGCTCGATCCGATTCGCGTCGCCACCTACAACATCCAGTACGACAACTCTTCCGATCAAGACAACAAATGGACGACCCGCCGGGATTTGCTTCGCCAACTACTCCAGAGCGAGAAGTTCGACATCTTCGGAGCGCAGGAGCCTTATCTGACCCAGATCAAGGACATCGAGCCGTTCCTCGACGGATACACCTGGGTCGGAGAAAACGTCATCGGTGACAAAACGGCCCAACGACGCCACTACAACCCCGTTTTCTACCGCAAGGACAAATTCGAAGTATTGGATATGGGATCGTTCTGGTACTCCGAAACGCCTTCCGCCCCCGGGTCCAAAGGCTGGGACTCCTATTCGCCCCGCATGTGCAACTGGGTGCATTTCCGCATCCGCGCGAACGGACGGGAATTCTACCATTTCAATTCGCACTTCGACCACATAGGGACCACGGCCCGCGCCGAGAGCGCCAAACTGCTGGTGGCCAAGGTCCGGGAGATCGCAGGCGGCAAACCGGCCTTTTGCACGGGTGACTTCAATTCGAACCAAAACACCGAAGCCTACAAAACGATCGCCGGATCAGGCATCCTTGCCGACAGCTACGTCCGCTGTCCGTCCAAGACCAACGGAGACTGGCCCACCTACAACGGCTACAAATACATCTCGACGCCTCCCGCCGCTGCGTCGCGCATCGACCACGTCTTCGTCACGCCGAAGGACACGAAGGTCGTTTCGTGGCGCATCGTCAACAACAGTTACAACCGGAAATACCCCTCGGACCACTTCCCGGTCGTGATCGAATGGTCGCTGGCCGAATAGCCAGCCTTGCTGCCGGCAAATAAAACCTCTTCGCCAGTTGGCGAAGAGGTTTTATTTGCCAAGGGATAAACGGAACGGACAGAAGCGCTTTTTTCCGCGCCCAGAGCCGGAAACCATCCCCCTTTCCGCTTTTACCCGCGAGCGTCTCCGATTATTGAAAAGAAATTCGTATCTTTGTGGGCTTGTTTCACGATAAGCGCAATTTGTCTGACAGCAACATAAACGAAACGAATAAATGGCGTTACAATGCGGCATCGTCGGCTTGCCGAACGTGGGTAAATCGACCCTTTTCAACTGCCTGTCCAATGCAAAGGCACAGGCGGCAAACTTTCCTTTCTGCACCATCGAGCCCAATGTGGGCGTGATCACGGTCCCCGACCGGCGGCTGATCCGCCTCGCGGAGATCGACAACCCCAAGCGCGTGGTCCCGACGACGATCGAAATCGTCGACATCGCGGGCCTCGTGAAGGGCGCCTCGAAGGGCGAAGGTCTGGGCAACAAATTTCTGGGCAACATCCGCAACACGAATGCGATCATCCACGTCCTGCGGTGCTTCGACAACGGCAACATCACCCACGTCGACGGCTCGATAGACCCCGTGCGCGACAAGGGCATCATCGACACCGAATTGCAGCTGAAGGATCTCGAAACCGTCGAGAACCGGCTCTCCAAGACCCAGAAGCAGGCCACCTCGGGCGGCGACAAGCAGGCCAAGCGCGCCGTGGAGCTGCTCTTGCAGTACAAGGCGGTGCTGGAACAGGGGCTTTCGGCCCGCACCGTGGAACTCGACAAGGAGGACCGCAAACTGGTCGCCGACCTCAACCTGCTGACCGACAAGCCCGTGTTGTACGTCTGCAACGTCGACGAAAAGAGCGCCGCGACGGGCAACGCCTACACCGAGGCCGTCCGGGAGGCCATCGCCGGCGAGCGGGCCGAAATGCTCATCATCGCCGCCGCCACGGAGGCCGACATCGCCGAACTGGAAGACTTCGACGAGCGGCAGATGTTCCTCGAAGACCTGGGACTGGAGGAGTCGGGCGTGGCGCGCCTGATCAAATCGGCCTACAAATTGCTCAACCTCGAAACGTTCTTCACCACCGGGGCCGACGAGACCCGCGCCTGGACCTACCTGCGCGGCATGAAAGCCCCGCAGACGGCCGGCATCATCCACACCGATTTCGAAAAGGGGTTCATCCGCGCCGAGGTGATCAAGTACGACGACTACACCGCCCTGGGTTCGGAGAAGGCGTGCCGCGATGCGGGCAAACTGTCGATCGAAGGCAAGGAGTATGTCGTCGAGGACGGCGACATCATGCACTTCCTGTTCAACGTCTGACGCCGCAAACCGGGATCGTAAAAAAATTAAAGAATACAGCTATGGAAAGACCAGTTCGGGTGCGCTTCGCGCCCAGCCCCACCGGGCCGCTGCACATCGGCGGCGTCCGTACGGCACTGTACAACTACCTGTTCGCCCGCCGGCACAAGGGAACGATGATCCTGCGCATCGAGGACACCGATTCGCAGCGGTTCGTCCCCGGAGCGGAGGATTACATTCTGGAATCGCTCAAATGGTGCGGCATCGAGATCGACGAAGGCGTGGGCGTCGGAGGGCCTCACGCCCCCTACCGCCAGAGCGAGCGGCGCGAAATCTACCTCAAATACGCCCTGCAACTCGTCGAGGCGGGCTGGGCCTACTACGCCTTCGACACGGCCGAGGAATTGGACGCCCTGCGCAGGGAGGCCGAGGCGCGCGGCGAGGCGTTCGCCTATAATTATGCGGTGCGCGAAAAGCTGGCCACGTCGCTGGCGCTGCCCGCCGAGGAGGTGAAGGCGCGCCTCGACCGCGGCGACCAGTGGGTGATCCGCTTCCGGATGCCCGAAAACGAAACGGTCGCGATGGACGACCTGATCCGCGGACACGTGGAGGTCAACACCTCGACGCTGGACGACAAGGTGCTCTACAAATCGGCCGACGCGCTGCCCACCTACCACCTGGCAAACATCGTCGACGACCGGCTGATGGAGGTGTCGCACGTCATCCGCGGCGAAGAGTGGCTGCCGTCGCTGCCGCTGCACTACCTCCTGTACAAAGCCTTCGGGTGGACGGACGTGCAGCCCCGGTTCGCCCACCTGCCCCTGCTGCTCAAACCCACGGGCGGCGGCAAGCTCTCGAAGCGCGACGGCGACAAGATGGGATTCCCGGTATTTCCGCTCTTCTGGACCTCTCCGACGGGTGAGACCGCCCACGGCTACCGCGAGGACGGCTATTTCCCCGAGGCGTTCATCAACATGCTGGCGCTGCTGGGCTGGAACCCCGGCACGGAGCAGGAGATCTTCTCGATGCAGGAGCTGATCGACAGCTTCTCGCTCGACCGCGTCTCGAAATCGGGCGCCCGATTCCAGCCCGACAAGGCCCGGTGGTTCAACGCCCAGTACATGCACCACAAGACCGACGCCGAACTGGCGGCCCTCTACCAGCCCGTCCTGCGCAGCCACGGCATCGAGGTTTCGGACGCCGTGGCCGGCAAAGCCGCGGGCATTATGAAGGAGCGCGCGACGTTCACGACCGATCTGTGGGACCTCACGTCGTTCTTCTTCGAGGCTCCCCGGGAGTACGAGGAAAAGCAGGTGCGCAAGTACTGGAAGGGGCAGAATCCCGCCATTCTGCGGGAGTTGCGCGACGTGCTGGCGGGAATCGACGACTTCTCGCTGGAGAACACCGAACGCATCGTCCACGCCTGGATCGAGGAGAAGGGCTACGGCATGGGCCAGGTGATGAACACCCTGCGGCTGGCCCTCGTGGGCGCCGGAAAAGGCCCGGGCATGTACGACGTAACGTCGTTCATCGGCAAAGAGGAGTGTCTGAAGCGTATCGACAATCTGCTGACCAATCTAAAACCCGCAATAGAGTAAAGTCGCCCTTTTCAAAGGGAGATTCAGAGGGATTTTCAACATGAGCCCCGGCGTTAAAAACGCCGTAATATAAGTTCGATGGGGGTTCATAGACAAAATCGCTCCGATCTAAAAACAACCTAACCCCGTCGAACTTATATTAAACTATGGTACAAATCGAACAACACGTCTGGGGCATGACCCCGGAGGGCGAGGCAATCATTCGCTACACGCTGCGCAACGACTCGGGAGCCGAAGTGCAGCTCACGAACTACGGCGCGGCGATCGTCTCGGTGAAGATGCCCGACCGCGAGGGCCGCATGGCCGACGTGGCGCTGGGATACAAACACCCCGAAGGCTACTTCTTCGACGGAGCCGCCTCGGGAAAGAGCGTGGGACGCTGCGCCAACCGCATCGCCTTCGGGCAGATGACCGTCGAGGGCAAGGAGTACCGGCTGGAGGTCAACAACAGCGTGAACCACCTGCACGGCGGAACGAAGAACTTCGCCAACCGCATCTGGGAGAGCCGCGTGGAGACCAACCGCGTGGTGATGTCGCTCGTCTCGGAGGACGGCGACCAGGGCTATCCCGGCGAGCTGTGCGTCGAGGCCGTATTCGATTTCGACGACGACAACGCGCTGGAGATCACCTACCTCGCACGGACCGACAAGACGACCGTGGTGAACCTCACCAACCATGTCTATTTCAACCTCGCGGGCGAAGGCAGCGGGTCGGTGCTCGACCACGAACTGCGCCTGAACAGCTCGAAGATTCTGGAAATGAACGAACGCCAGATCCCCACGGGCAAGCTCCTGGACGCAGCCGGAACCCCGCAGGATTTTCGGGAATTCCGCTCTTTCCGCCCCGGCATCTCGTCGGAGTTCAACCACATCCGCGACTTCAAGGGCTATGACCATCCCTTCGTCGTCGACGGCTGGAAGCCCAACATCCTGGGCGAGGTCGGCACCCTGCGCGAACCCCGGTCGGGCCGTTCGGTGACGGTGCTCTCGTCGCAGCCCAGCGTGATGATCTACACGGGCAACTGGCTCGCGGGCGGATGCCCCGAAACCAAGTCGGGCGGCCGCTATGCCGACTACGACGGCGTGGCGATGGAGTGCCAGAACTACCCCGACGCCGTGAACCATCCCGAATTCCCCTCGCCGCTGCTCCGCCCCGGCGAAACCTACTGCCAGAAGATCGTTTTCCGCTTCGGAACGTTCTAAGGAATTAAAAATGAAAAATTAAGAATTAAAAATTACCTGCGGAAAATCGCACTGTGCGTTTCGACAAATTGGAGGACCGAACTTATTTTCGGCACCAGATACATCGAAATTTACGGGTATCCTTTCCGACAATTTT
>ERZ831773.162-NODE-162-length-94044-cov-20.418357_pt1 | contig 94044 bp, 70 predicted proteins | sample MGYA00519696_ERZ831773 | MGnify/ENA primary metagenome ERZ831773 (study PRJEB31850, sample SAMEA3708720) | human gut metagenome | biome: human gut; feature: human-associated habitat; material: faeces | place: China | collected 2014 ...
CCCTCGGGAGAGCCCACAACTACGAAAGCGGAGCGTGTAGTTATAGTGGGCTATAACCGAAAGCCGTTTTTCTTTTTCGGTGACTGGCTGCTCACTCCTTTGACGGATTGGACTTGCCTTTTTCTTTCAACCTGTTTCTGTAAGTATTCGTTCAAGTCCTTACATCCGCTGTAAGTCTGTGAAGCGTCACGGATGTATCGGTCTCTGCCGTATTCCTTGCGGATTTGTTGGAGGGCTTCCATGCCTGCATGGTCGTTGTCGAAAAAGCAGTGGATGCGTTCGTAATTGCCCAACGGATAGAGAGCCTTGTTCACATTCGATACGGAGTTCAATACAATATAGTCCTGCCCGTCCAATTCCGGATAATTTGGGCAGCTCTCTTGTCTCAATGTCAGAAAGGAAAGGTAGTCCATGAAACCCTCGAACACATAGCAGGCAGTCCTTGCTTTTCCCGACTGTCTGATGTGGGAGATTTCCTTGGGGGCGATGCAGCCCTTGAAATAGGGGTTACGAACCTCAAACCCACCCGAACCGTTAGGGAAGGCAATGGCAAAGTAACGCTTGCCGTTGTGGGTGTAACGGGCTTCACTACATTCTCTTTTTGCCAGTTCCAGATTTATTCCTCTACCTTGTAAATAGGAAAGCAGGGCAGGAGACGATAGCGGTACTATCTCCAGCTGTTGGAAGCTCGGACCGAAAGAGTCCTGCTTGCCAAAAGAGAAAGATACCGGGTGTACATGCGGTGTCTGTTCCGCAATCCGCTCCAGCAGGTAAGGTACATGGTCGGTAGCATACAGGTGTGCAGCCAGTTCAATGATACCGCCCCCTTTCCCTAAACGTAGGCTCGGTACAGAACGCCTTACTGCCTTTCGGCAGTAGGTTTTCCCGTACCTGCCCCCAAACCGTACTTGCATGTCTCCACGCATACGGCTCTCCGTTGATAACATGACTTTATTTAGCATGGCTGTGTATTTTGGCATAACACTTTTCACAGACAACCAATGTCTTCCTATGCTTTTCAAGCATCAGCCTGTCGCATTCAGTTTTTCCTTTAAGCTGATTTAGCTTTCTGACATGACGCATGACTACAGGTCCGACTTTTCCACATAATTCACATGTTCTCGCATCCAATCGCTCAGTAAGTGTCGGCTGTGGAATTGCGATTGTGTAGGATAAGTCGTTTACCTCCGTATAGTACATTGGTGGTTTACGTTTGAATCCCTCATTATAGAATTTCCTGTACCGTAATTTACCTTTTGCATCCTGATATGGCACTATAATGTCATTCCCAACCTTATATTTGTCAATGACTTTGCTTACAGTGCTATTGGTTTTTCCTGCAATGGTATGGTACATACTGTACTCCATGATGTATCCAAACTTTGAGAGCGCGTATGCCACGTTGTTGGCAATGCAGTAGTAGTTGTAGAACCCTCTGATTTCAGAGTTATATGCCGCCACTATGTCCTCGATTTTCTTCTTCATAAGATTGCCTCTGAACTTTGCAAACCAAACTTGTCGGCCATTTTCTACCTTGTATCTGATGGCGCTGTATTCTTCCAGTTTGTTCCGCACCGTTTCTATGGCGACCTTTAGGACTATCTTACCGTTGTAATAACGGGCTGGCACATTGTTCTTGTCCCGCTTGATAGCATCAGACTTACGGACTGAAACATCGAAGCCAAGAAATTTCGCGGGCTTTTGTGCGTTTGTTATCAATGTCTTTTCCTGTGACAGTTCCAGCTTGAGGTTTTCTTCCATATACTTGGTAATGTCCGACTTGATTTTAACGCACTCTGCCTTGCTTCCGATAACACCAATGAGGAAATCATCTGCGTATCTTACGTATCGAAGCCTTCTGTATGTTTCATCCATACTGTCTCTGCTCTCAATCTTTTGCCTTTCACGTCTCAGTTTCTCATACTCATCCCTAAGCTGTAATCTGACATCTGCATCCTGTATGTTCTTGATGCTTTTAAGGATGCGTTGCATCTTATCGCTAAGTTGCTTGTATTCTTTGGTGATGTGTCTTTCTTTTCCCTTATTGAAGCGTAGGGCGTATTCTTCCATATACTTGTCAAAATTATCAAGATAAATGTTTGCCAGTATAGGACTGATATTACCGCCTTGTGGAGTTCCCTTGTTTGTATTATGAAACTTCCAGTCTTCAATATATCCCGCATTCAACAACTTGCGGATAAGCCTTAGAAATCTATCATCGGCAATCCGTTTCCGCAAAGTTGCAATCAATACATTGTGGTCTATGTTGTCGAAGAATCCTTTAATGTCTCCTTCCACAAACCATTTTGTACCTGTAAATGTCTTTTGGATATGGGTCAATGCGGTATGGCAGCTTCTGTTTGGTCTGAATCCATGTGAGGTGTTTGCAAACACCTCTTCATAGACGGCTTCAAGAATCATGCGCACCACCTCCTGTACAAGTTTGTCCTCAAAGGAAGGAATTCCAAGCGGTCTTTTCTTACCGTTTTTCTTGGGTATGTATATCCTTTTTGCCGGATTAGGCTTGTAAGACTCATCTCTCAAAGATGCAATGACTTTGTTTATTCTTTGAAGACTCATCCGATTGATGGTTTTCCCATCCGTACCGGGTGTCATATTGCCTGGTTTGGCGTAAATACGCTGGTAAGCAACATGAAACATCTCCTCATTGAATAAGATACGGTACAGCCTTTCGAACTTGTAATCCGAAACTTTACCATGCTTGTTTAAAGCTTTTAATACTTGCTCAGGACTTCTCATAATGTCTCACACATTTTCCATTATTTGTATTAAGTTATCTAACTGCTTCCCTTCGCCATGTACAAGGCTTTCCCTTGCTCGGACTACTACGGAAGCTCCGTTCCCATGTCAGATATTCAGGGTCCTATGCCCATAGCCTTACGGCATTCTGATTTAGGGAATCCCCATTTGCTTTCACAATAACTGTTTGGCTCGGCAGACTGTCGGATGCGACTTACGTTCCTATTCCACTTATTGTGGTTGCTCTGAAGCCAGCTCCTGCTCCATTGTAATTTCGGTTTACATGGGGTGCTTCAGCCCGACGTGAATCAAATACCTTTCGTCGGGGCTGGTACGTGTGCAGCAGAACTATCGTTCAACCAATCAGGCTTCATCCTTGTGTCTGTCTTTTCCTCTCGCCATGCAGTCGCAGCTTGGTATTTAGCTGACTAATGACTTTACCGACATGCTTTTGTCACCTTTGGATTTCTCCTCCAGCTAAGTCGTTGAGGATAGGTCTGTTGAACTCTAACCTAATCTCTTGCCATAGAGATATTTATTGTGTAGCCTATATGGGCGCATCGAAGTCGTACCACTGGTTGCGTTCGGTGTTCACTTTGAAGGAAGCCTCTGTTTCTTCCCTCAAGGGAGATTTGTACCAAAGGTTGATACCCTGCTGTTTGACGGGTGAATACCCCAGGCTGTGCAGGTAGTCAGCCAGATTGATTTGTTTTGCAGTCTCGATGTTCATAAGGAAATCGTTTTTAGTGAGTGCTTTGATTATTTCTCTTTTTGCCCGCAACTCTTAAAAGTATGCGGTCAGTACAATCACTTCACTAAACTCCTAATATATAGACCCCCGGAATAAAGTGAAGTGATTTGTCTGTTTCTGAAATCACTTCACTAAATTGTCGTATATATAGGATACGGGAATAAAGTGAAGCGATTTTCGGGATTGTCGGCTAATAGTGGTAATCGGGCTTGAAGGAATACTTCCTGCCGTTTTCCTGCACTATCATCCGTTTGTTGCGCAGCATGGTGATAAGCGCCACTGCATTCTGGTGATTCAGTCTAACCCCTTCTGCCAGATAAGTCCTGATTAAGGTGTCTTCCAGCTCCTTGTAGCCGTATTCCTCTTTCAGTGCAAAAGCGGCTTCCAGTGCGGCACGGTGCTGCGGTTCTGAAATATCCTTGTAAGGGTCAAACTTTTCCACCGAGGGTCTTCCCGGCTTCCTTGCTTCCGGCTTGTAGCCTTCCGCAAGTTCGGGCAGGGCTCTGTCGTTGATGCAGAATGCAAAAGGCTCGAAATCCATCGCCCGGATGTGCATGGCGGAAACATGGCTGATGTCGCTGTTCCCCTTGTCCTTTTCCACCAGCAGGACTGTTTCCGCCTTGTTGTTCAGTTCCGTACCAATGTGCCCTCTTGCGTTCTCATCCCCCTTGTTCTGATGCAGTATCGTATGGATATGAATCTGCCTGTCGTCCGTCCACTGCATCAGCTTGGATATGATGCGGGTGGATTCACCGGGGCTGTTGATGTCGTACACCATATCCCGGATGCCGTCTATGATGACCAGCCCAATATCCGGTGAGTGGTAGATAGCCTGTTCTACAATGCTGATGCGCTGTTCCGGGGTGTATTTTCTCAAAGCGAGAAACTCCAGATAACCGCTGTCCCTGTCATCGGGCAATCCTGCCATCCGCAGGATCCGCTTCATCACTTTCAGGCAGTGGTAGGGGCTTTGCTCCGTATCTATATAAAGCACTTTCCGCTTTTCCTCGGGCAGTTCAGCCGCATATCGTAACACGGTACCGTTCTTCAATGCAGCGGCTACGATAGCCGATACATTGAAGGTTTTCTTGCTCTTGGCTTTGCCGATGGATGCGCTGAAATTGCCCAGCGTCCCGATGACAGAGCCGTGTACTTTCAGAATTTCGGGGGCTTTTTCGTAGCATCTTGACAGACTTAGCCGGGATTCCTGCCAGAGGATAACGGCTTGTTCGGGTGATATTTCTTTTATATAGTCCATAATCACCTCCTTTATCTGCGTCCTCCGGTTTTCTTGCCAGCCAGTTCCAGCGCCAGTTCCGCATCCACGATAATCTTGCGTCCAATCTGGGTAATGGCTTTGTCTATCTTTCCGCTTTTCTTGATGCGGTTGGCTGTGGGCAGGCTGCACCCGAAAAGCTTGGCTATGCCGAGTATGCCGTACACGTACTTTCTTTCCGTGTCGGTGGTCGGCTGCGGTTGCGCCTCTGCCTGTACCGAAGCGTGTCTGCTTAGAAAAAGGAACTCTTCGCCTGTCATCTGCCAGACGGGTTTCACTAACAGTTCTTTGAGGTTGTTCATCGTCCGTATGATTACTTGTTTGACAATAGCCCTGCGCACAGGCTGTTTCTTCTGTTCTCGAACGATGCAAAATTAGGTAGGGTTTTGAGTGGTAAGTATGTGGATGATAGATATGGATTGTTCTGTTATATCGCTGAATATCAAGAAATAAAAATACCACTCAAAAATTATTTTGAGTGGTATAAGTGGTCATGTCGTAAAATATATTGGAATATCACGGGTTATCGGAATATTCCGTCCATTTCCTTGGCGAACTTTTGGTTGGGAATACTGGGTAAATCGGAAACGGGTTCCCTGTACTTGGACTTGTAATAGTCTTCATCAATATCCAGGTGTTTCAGGATGGCTTCCTTCCATTTGTCCTTATCCTGCCCCGGCAACTGCTCCCTCATCAGGGAAATCAGATAGCATACCCGTATCTTTTCCCTTGGCTTTATTTTCAGTACGCACTGGCAGGGATGCAGATTCATGCAGGCATAGAAATCCGGTGCGGTAATGTCTTCAAACTGTTCCCCTGCACAAACTTCATGAATTAGGGAAATCAGCTTCATGCTGAAATATTCAGGCAATCCGGCAGTCGTAGCTGTAGTCGATGCGGTTGTAGTTTCAGCTTCCGGCTGGCTGTCTGTACGGCTCTGCCTGTCTGCTTCGTTCGGTTGGCTTTCTTCGTCCGGTACATATTTGGTCAGGATGCCCATGAAGTGTACGCTAAGCAGGTAGATGTCGTCGCAACGGTTTTTCATGTATTGCCGGGCTTCTTTCCAGAGAAGGGTTTGCTGCTCATAAAGATGCTCCAGTTGGGCTTTCTCCCTTTCATATTCAGCCTTGCAACGCTCATATTCTCTTTCCGCCAGCTTTTCTTCTTCGGGTGTATGCTCTCGGTAGCCAATGGAATCATAGCGGTTGTTGGCTTCGTTCATCGGTTTGCGCAGCCTGTTTACCACTTCCATCTCTTCCTTGATGGTTTCCTTGTAGCGGTCTGCGTATTGGTAGCATACACGTATGATCACTTCGTCATGGAGAAGGCGGTAAGATTCATAAAGCCGTATGTATTCTTTGACTTCCTTTTTCAGACTTTTCAGCAGCAGGGTACATGGTTCTGGCGGTGTATGCAGCACCAGTTCAAGGATAGCTTGCTCAAAAGCCTTTATATCGCTCCATTTCGAGTAGAAATCAACGATGAATTTCTGCTTTTCAAAAGAGAAAGTATGGCTTACAATCCAATCTTTGCAGATTCTGTTCAGCTCCCCGTATTGAGGAATGAGGGTTGTTATCGTTTTCTGCATGGCATACTCTTATTATTGGGGATCCTTGTCAAGGAAAGAAGCCAGTTCTTCTTCCACTTCTTCTACGCTGGGCAACGCTGATTTCAATTTCTCGGGAATCGCCTTGCTCAATTGGTAATCGCTGATGCCGATGGGCTGGTCATAGCCGGAAAGGGCATACTGGGCAACCACTTCGTCCTTTCCTCTGCACAACAAAAGACCGATGGTCTTGTTGTCGTGTTCCCCTCTCAACTTATCATCCACCACGTTGATGTAAAAGTTGAGTTGTCCGGCATATTCCGGCTTGAAAGGAGTGGCTTTCAATTCTATGACAATATATGCGTGCAACGGAATGGAATATAGAATCAGGTCGGCAAAGAAATCGCTGTTTCCGACTTGGAAGTGCTTCTGCCGGGCAACGAAGGCAAAACCGTTGCCCATTTCCAACAGGTAGCGGGTAACGTGTTTCACCAGCTGTTCTTCAATATCCCTTTCGTCTGCTTTTTCTTTGGCTCCTGCCAAATCAAAGATGTACGGGTCTTTGAGTAGGTAATTGGCAAGGTCGCTTTGTGGAGCCGGAAGTGTGGTCGTGAAATTGTTTACCTTGTTGTTGCTGATTTGTCGGCTATACAAATCACTGTCAATTTGCATTTTCAATACATTGCTGCTCCATCCCATTTCCACAGACTGCTTCATGTACCAGTAGCTTAGACCTAAAGGTAGCGAACTGTCAAGTATAGTCATTTGGCTTGTCCAGTTTATTTTGGCTATAGGAGAGGTCAAGAAAACTTCTTCTATTTCCCTGATTCCCATCCTGTAAATGGCAGACACGGTTTTTCCCACATCTTCAAATTGCGCAGGAACTTCCTGCGTAATTGCTAATGATTGACAATCAATCGATTGTATTTGCGCAGTAAGTTCCTGCGTAAATTGCTTGTCATTCAGTTTTAATACTTCATTGGTCACACTCTGTATGGTTGGGACAGACAGGCTTGCATCTGTTTCTATGAAACTTTGCAACGCTCTTAAAGGATATGCTTTTGCAAACTGGCACATATAGGTAAGGTTACGTTCCGAATAGCCTTTCTTTTCAGGGTAATGCAGTCGGATAGCCTTTGCCAACTGCTTGATGATTTTGCTTCCCCATCCGTGCAGCTGCTGGTGATAAAGGATGTAATTGCCTATCTTCCAGTAATGGAACAGCATTTGTGCATTGGCTGCAACAATCAGCCTTACTTGTGCCTGTTCTATTTCCGAACCGACCGCTTGTATGAATGCATCAAAATTCGTTTTCTCTATGTTGGATTCCTTGTTGCTCATATTGTGATGATAATTTCTACAAATATAGTCATTGATAACTATCTATGAAACTGTTTGATACTTTTATAGTTGATTAAACTTGTTCATGGCATTTGCCTTAATATCATCCGCTATGTCAATGTAGGGTTTCATAGCTTTGTAGTCGCTGTGTCCCGTCCATTTCATGACCACCTGTGCCGGGATTCCGAGAGCCAGCGCATTGCAGATGAATGTCCTTCTTCCTGCATGGGTACTGAGCAAAGCGTATTTGGGTGTGACTTCATCAATACGTTCATTTCCCTTGTAGTAGGTTTCCCGTACAGGCTCGTTGATTTCTGCCAGTTCGCCCAGCTCTTTCAGGTAATCGTTCATCTTCTGGTTGCTGATGACGGGCAGAGCCATGTAATTCTCGAAATGGATGTCCTTGTATTTGTCCAGTATGGCTTTGCTGTATTTGTTCAGTTCAATCGTCAGGCTGTCGGCAGTCTTGACTGTGGTTATTTCGATGTGGTCGGACTTCACATCGCTTCTTTTCAGATTGCGAACATCCGAATACCGCAAACTCGTAAAGCAGCAGAACAGGAAAACATCACGCACACGTTCCAGGTATTGCTTATCCTTGGGTATCTGGTAGTCTTTCAGCTTGTTCAGTTCATCCCAAGTCAGGAAGATTACTTTTTTCGAGGTGGTTTTCAGTTTCGGTTTGAATGTATCGTATGCAATGTTCTGATGATGTCCTTTCTTGAAGCTCCAGCGCAGGAACCATTTGAGGAATCCCATTTGCTTGCCGATGGTGCTGTTTCTCATATCCTTGGTATCACGCAGGAAGTTGACGTATTCGTTCAATCCAAACTCGTCGAAATAGTTGAACGTTGCATCCTCCTTGAACTCTTTGAGGTGGTTCCTCACTGCTGCAAATTTTTCATAGGTGGATGCCGTCCAGTTATTCTGGTTACCGCACTCTTTTACAAACTCATCGAACACCTCCCAAAAGCTGACAGGGGCTTCTTCCGGCTGTTCTTCGCTGGTGTCTTTCATTCTCATGTTGAAAGCTTCCTTCAACTGTTGGGTCGTTGGCATGACCTCCTGCACCTCAAATTCCTTGAAAATATTCTGGATTTCGGCATAGTATTTCAGCAAGTCCGTATTGATTTCGGCTGCACTCTGCTTTAGCTTGTTGGTACATCCGTTCTTTACCCGCTGCTTGTCTGCATCCCATTTGGCTACGTCAATCCGGTAGCCCGTTGTAAACTCGATGCGTTGGCTGGCAAAGATGACACGCATACGGATGGGTACGTTCTCTACGATTGGCACACCGTTCTTTTTCCGGCTCTCCAATGCAAAAATGATGTTGCGCTTGATATTCATAATTGGGTGCGTTTGAAATTCTACACCCAAATATACACCCAATTATTGAGATAGCAAAAGACATTTAGAAACATTTAGTTTTACTCTATGTTGTAATTTGCACTTGATTATCAGTTGTTTGCGGTTTTATGAGATTCTGTGAAAGTATAAGTTCGAGAGCCTGTCTCTCCGCAAACTTATCGGATGGTAAGTGGATAAAAAGCCTACAAGTTCACAACTTGTAGGCTTTTTACTATTTATACTTTTTATTTCCAGAACACCTGAGTGAATAAAAAGGTATAATAATGCTACCATTTTATAATCAGACATTGCCGTATTGATGGAAATTATATTATTTTGACCGGTAGAAAATAAGCTATGAGACTCACAGACCCTAAATGCAAATACATTTTTGCCTTCATTCTTTTATTGGGGGTCTTCTTATGTGGGTATAATTCCAAACAGTGGTATGTCACAAATCATCGGATTAAAAAAAACATTTCTCTTATTTATTCTTGTTCAAAAGATAAAATCGGGCATGGACGCTTTGAAGAACTTGTAAAACAAGAGTTTAAAGCGCAGGGTATAGAGCCTGTGTTTGATGAATTTTACCTTGATTGTGACCGTTTCGACCAGAAAGTCGAAATGGAACATATAGGTAATTATCTTGAAATTCTGAAAACTAAGCCGATAGATCTTATTTTAGCGGTAGGGGACCAAGCTGCTTTTTCTTTGTTATCGACCCGTCATCGCCTTCTCTATTCTATTCCTGTGGTAGCCTGCAACGTGCATTTCCCTGATGAAAATCTTATAAAAGAGTATGAATCCAGAAAGGTATATGTGTTGAGAGATGCTCCGGACTTTAAACGCAATATGGATTTTATAAAGTCTTTGCAACCCCATGTAAATATGGAGATTGTTTATAATATTGATTTAACTGCTCTTGGGCATAAATCTTTTGACTTGCTGAATCGGGTTATCGACAGAAAGAATGTGCAGATTTGGGGGCATAAGTCAGCGTTTTCTATGGAGTATGAATACAAGGAAATGAGAGAAATGATAGAGTATTACAGTCTGATGCCTGCTGTCGCAAATCATAAATCAGAAAAGGAGGAACTGACTGTGAGCCTCTGCCCTTTCCGGTACATAAAAGGTGCTTCTTTGCTTGTTATGATGGAAAATTCGAAATCTGAGCAAGAGAGGAAGGCATTCTTACTTGATAAATTTGATCTGGTATCGCTTCCGATAGTAAATGCTCTGAATATACCTTCTTTCAGTTGTGTACGCGAGGGATTTGGAGATGGGAGTAAAATTGTAGGTGGTTATATGGCTACTGAAGAGATCTCTGCACAAGCTGTTACCGGTTTATCCGTCCGGCTAATGAATAAAGAGAAAATAGGTATGCCTAAGATAAGGGATCTGGAGAAAGAGTATGTGCTGGATTGGAGTGTCTTTTCGTCCTATAATGGTTATGATATTGGAAATGTGGCAAAGGATGTGCGTATTATTAATTATCCGTTCTATGACCATTACCGAAAGGAGGTTTATTTATTGGGTGTGCTATTTATTCTTGCATTCATTTTCATATCAATCAGCCTGTTGCGTACACGCCGACGTTCTCTGATAGAACGTAAGAACTTACAAATATTGGAAGAAGCACACAAACGGTTGACTCTTTCTGCCGACGGAGGGCAGATTTCATTATGGAATATGCAGGGAGATGACATTGAGTTTGATGATAATTATACGCGTCTGACAGGTATGGGAAAAAGAAGGGTTAAGAGAAGCACCTTTTTAGAGTATGTACATCCCGATGATTCTCAGTTATTGAGTTCTTTTTACGGAGCACTTTACAAATCTCCGGGCATGCAAATACAACGGGCACGTTTTTGTTTTGATGAAACGGAAGAATATCAATGGTACGAATTGCGCTGCCGGAGTCTGAAAGATGTAGAAGGCGAGATGATGCTGGCAGGTATCATGCAGAATATTCAGGAGGCGGTAGAACGTGAGCATCAGTTGATTCTGGCTAAACAAATGGCTGAGAAAGCTGAATTGAAACAATCTTTCCTTAATAATATGAGTCATGAAATTCGTACCCCGCTCAATGCAATTGTCGGATTTACGAATGTGTTGATAGGCGAAGGTTCCGAAGAGATAGATCCGGATGAAAAGGCAAGTATGCTTGATATCATCAATCATAATAATGAATTGCTTTTGAAGCTTATTAATGATGTGCTGGAAATATCCCGTCTGGACTCCGGAAGTCTGGATTTCGAAATAAAGGAATGGGATATGACAGAGATTATGAAAGAGATTTATCTGACGTATCAGCCGTTAATTCAGCCTTCCTTGCAGTTTCATCTTGAATTGGGTAATCCGGTTCCTTTACTTGTGCATATTGATCGTTTCCGTTTTACTCAGGTTATCTCCAACTTTTTGAATAATGCAAATAAGTTTACTCAAAATGGTCATATAATATTGGGATGCAAAGTGGACGAAGAACATCATGAAGTTTGTATATATGTAAAAGATACCGGTAAGGGAATCGATGAAAAGGAACTTATGATGATTTTTGACCGTTTTTATAAAACAGACGAATTTGAACAGGGAAGCGGTCTTGGACTTGCTATTTCTAAAGTTATTATCGAGCGATTGTCAGGGCGTATAGAAGTGCATTCAGAGAAGGGGAAAGGCAGCTGTTTTGCAGTGATTTTATCATTGGTGGATGTACGGAAGGACCATTTGGATGAGCTTTTATAAAGTGTCGTGGTGGGTGATCCGCTTGATCTGATTCAGCGGGGTCGGTTTCATGATAGTGTACCCTCTGTACTTACATAAAAATCCCCCTCTGTCCTTTGAGGCAGAGAGGGATTTCAACTTATTATTTTCTCAATGTTTATTTACGGAAAGGCGGTTTTACTACCACAGCTTTCAGCTTACGGCCACGCATATCGATGCATATCTCCGTACCGCCCTTGCTATATTCAGGCTTTACATATCCCATGCCAATACCGATTTTACGGGTTGGAGACATTGTGCCTGAAGTCACAATCCCGATCTTATCACCTTCGGCTGTTACCAGTTCGTAACCATGTCGGGGAATACCACGGTCGATCATTTCAAAACCTACCAGTTTGCGGACTGTGCCCTCAGCCTTCTGTTTTTCAAGCATTGGGCGATTTGTAAAGTTCTTGCCATCCACGAATTTAGTAATCCAACCAAGTCCGGCTTCAATAGGAGAGGTAGTGTCATCCAGATCATTGCCATACAGGCAAAATCCCATTTCAAGTCGAAGTGTGTCACGTGCGCCAAGTCCTATCGGCTTAATGCCAAACTCGGCTCCTGCTTCGAAAACGGCATTCCAGATCTTTATGGCAGCATCAGGATAGAAATAAAGTTCAAATCCACCGGCTCCGGTATATCCCGTGTTAGAAATAATCACATTTTTCTCACCGGCAAACTCACCAACCTTAAATGTATAATAAGGAATATCGGAAAGGTTAATGTCTGTCAACTTTTGCAGAGCTTGAATAGCTTTCGGACCTTGTACGGCGAGTTGCGCCATATTATCAGAAGAATTTTCCAGTTCGGCTCCTTCTGTATTGTGAGAGACGCACCAATTCCAGTCTTTCTCTATGTTTGAAGCGTTGACAACCAATAAATACTTTTCCGGTTCATATTGATAGACCAGCAGGTCATCAACAATACCGCCGTCTTCATTCGGAAAACAGGTATATTGAATTTTGCCCGGCACTAAAGCTGCCACGTTATTTGAGGTCACTTTCTGCAAAAAAGCCAATGCATGAGGCCCTTTCACCCAAAATTCACCCATGTGGGAGACATCGAAAACACCGACACTATTACAGACAGTAAGGTGTTCGTCAATGATACCGGTATATTCAATAGGCATGTTATATCCTGCAAACTCGTGCATCTTAGCACCAAGTGCGATATGTTTCTCGGTAAATGGAGTGGTTTTCATGAAATGAGAATTTAAGAATTATATAAATAATGATTATTTAGAAGCTACAAGTTCAGCAATCTTCACAATGACTTTCATTGCCTTTTCCATGTTCTGGATCGGAACAAATTCATAGCGGCCATGGAAGTTCAGCCCACCTGCAAAGATGTTAGGACAGGGTAAACCTTTGAATGACAATTGGGCTCCATCCGTTCCTCCACGAATTGGTTTCACATTCGGCTTCACGCCTACAGCTTCCATTGCGGCAAAAGCAGTATCGATAATATGCATCACAGGCTCAATCTTTTCTCGCATATTATAGTATTGGTCACGCAACTCAAGAGTGGCGGTACCTTTACCAAACTCTGCGTTGATCTTGTTTACCAGATGCTCTATTTCTTTCTTGCGATCTTCAAATTTATTGCGATCATGGTCACGGATGATATAGGATACAGTACTCTGCTCTACATCCCCCTGGATACCGATAAGATGATAGAATCCTTCGTATCCGGAAGTATGTTCCGGAGTTTCATGCCGGGGAAGCATGGTGATGAATTGGTTGGCTATGCGAATAGAGTTAATCATTTTATGTTTCGCATATCCCGGATGTACATTACGTCCCTTAAAAATGATTTTGGCAGCAGCGGCATTAAAGTTTTCAAACTCCAATTCCCCGACTTCTCCTCCATCCATCGTATAAGCCCATTCACATCCGAATTTCTGAACATCAAACTTATGGGCACCTTCACCTATTTCTTCATCCGGATTGAAACCGATCCGGATTTTGCCATGTTTAATTTCGGGATGTTCTTGCAGATAGACAACGGCTGATACAATCTCGGCAATACCTGCTTTGTCGTCTGCTCCTAATAAGGTTTTACCATTGGTGACAATCAGATCTTCTCCTTTGTGATCAAGCAATTCGGGAAATTGAGCCGGTGAAAGCACAATGTTTTCTTCGGTACAGAGTACAATATCCGAACCATCATATTTTTCTACAATGCGTGGAGTTACATTTTTTCCACTCATGTCGGGACTCGTATCCATATGTGCTATGAAACCGATAACAGGTACTTCCTTGTCTGTATTGGCCGGCAATGTTGCAAAAAGATAACCGTTTTCATCCAATGTTATATCTTCTAACCCCAAAGACTCTAATTCGGACTTTAGATATTCGGCAAATACCATCTGTCCCGGAGTACTGGGAGTAAGTCTTGTCAGTTCGTCCGACTGTGTGTCAAAGCTTACATACTTTAAAAAACGTTCTACTAAATTCATATCATTAAGAATTAATAATTTGCTAATCTATTATTTTTCACGCCTGTAAAGGTAAAAAAAGAGCCGTGAACTGCCAAGCAATTCACGGCTCTTTTTTAATACATTATTCTATATTTAGTCACTAATAGCTACTTAGAAACAGCTGGAGCCATCGAAACAATGGGTGCAGACCTTACATTTTGGCAGTCCGATAGCTTCAATTAGTGTTTCAATCGTATTGAATTTGAGGGAAGAAAGTCCAAAACGCTCAGCAATAATACTTACCATTTTTTCATATTCCGGTGAACCGGTAGTAGCATATTTATCCAGGTTTTTGTTTTCATCTCCTTCCAAGTCTTTTATTATTTGTCTGGTGATCAGTTCCATATCTGATTTTGAAGCAGTAAACCCAATAAAGGGACAGCCATAAATCAGCGGTGGACATCCAATACGCATATGTACTTCTTTTGCACCATAATCAAAAAGTATTTTCACATTATCGCGCAACTGCGTACCGCGTACAATGGAGTCGTCACAAAAGATGATACGCTTGTCCTGAAGCATTGCACGGTTAGGTATTAATTTCATCTTTGCCACCAGAGAACGTAATTCCTGCTTACTCGGAGTAAAACTACGAGGCCAGGTGGGAGTATATTTAGTAATGGCTCTATGATAAGGAATCCCTTTCCCTTCTGCATAACCTAACGCCTGTCCAATACCCGAATCCGGGATTCCACAAACGCAATCGGCGTCAAAATTATCCTGTTCTCCCATTTTCATTCCGCTCGTGAAACGCACTTCCTCTACATTACGGCCTTCATAGCATGAATTGGGAAAGCCGTAATATACCCAAAGGAATGAACAAATCTGCATTTTATCGTTGGGCTTACGGAGCTGTTCTAAACGGTCGGCGTGCATACGGACAATCTCACCGGGACCTAAATAACGTTCTATTTCAAAATCAAGATTCGGAAAACTGTTGGATTCACTGGTAGCAGCATAAGCCCCCTCTTTTTTACCGATAATTATAGGAGTACGTCCCCATTTGTCACGTGCGGCAATCACTCCATCTTCTGTTAACAGAAGCATGGAACACGATCCCTTGATATGGTTATATACGTTTTCAATCCCTTCAACGAAGTTTCTTCCTTGAATAATCAATAAAGCAATAAGTTCAGTCTGATTGGTGTTACCCGAACTAAGTTCGGCAAAATGCATGTTTTGTGAGAGTAGTTCCTCTTCAAGTTCTTTGAGGTTGGTGATCTTTGCGACTGTAACAATGGCGAATCTGCCAAGATGTGAATTGATAATAATGGGTTGTGCGTCTGTATCACTGATAATGCCTATACCGGCATTTCCTTTAAATTTATCAAGTTCCTCCTCAAACTTAGTCCGGAAATATGAACTTTGTAAATTGTGGATCGAACGGATAAATCCTTGTTCTTCACTATATGTCGCCAGTCCTCCCCGTTTTGTTCCCAGGTGTGAGTTATAGTCTGTGCCGTAGAATAAATCGGTCACACAGCTCGTTTTCGAGACTGTTCCGAAAAAACCTCCCATATGATTCTTTTTTGATGTTGTTTTTAAAAAGATGGCGCAAAAGTACAAAAAAGATTCGTGTTGGCATAGGTTTCTATAAGAAATCAGTTTTTCAGGCGATCCTCCAGAAACGCCTGTAAAATACGGGCATGATTATAAACCGGTTCCTTAGAAGCATATAAAAGAGTGACTGTTTTATAAGGATGTATCCGGACTAAAAAATCAGCTACTTTATCGGAGGTTTCAAGCTCTTTCCGGTACATTGCCGCAAATTCTTCCCAATGTTCTGAGATATCTCCGTGAAACCATTTTCTCAAATCGGAAGAGGGAGTCAGTTCCTTCGCCCAATAATCATACTTTAAATATTCTTTTTTCATTCCACGAGGCCAAAGCCGGTCAACCAGTGCACGATAGCCATCCTGTTCCGAAGGATCTTCATATACACGTTTAATTCTTATCTGATTCATATTAATGATCTTTTGATTATAATAACTTAATAGAAATAGAAAAAGTTTATGGAAGAAAGGACAAATCATAATACCTTAAGAAAATGTGAGTTTTAAAATATAAACATTGTAAGTGCATCGTTCTTCAAGTGGAGATTGATAAGAGAAGTTATGAAAGATGAAAATCGGAACATAAGGAATTAACAAACCATTCATTTTGTTTGTAGAGCTTCATATTGGTATTATACCTATTTAATTATTATAATCTGCTGAGAAACAATTTTATGTGAATAGCTCTGCAAAGCGATCTAAACGCTCTTTTTCTATTCCAATTATAAATACCTATTTTACAAAGGTTTGCATTTAATTCAAAAATTACTTCCTAGAAATAGGCTTTCGGAAATTTGCAAGCTACAAAAATAAATTATATTTTTGCGGCTGTTTTTGCAAAACCGGTTTACATGAATCGGATCGATAAAACAATTATTGGCGAATAATTAACTATTAATGTTTAACCAAACCAATTTAAAATTTAGAAAAAATGAAGAAAAGTATTATTATGTTTGCATTAGCAGCATTGATGAGCACAAGCGTTTTCGCTCAAAACAATGATGCAGAACGCCTTCCGGGGTACAAAACAACTTTCGAAGGTAATGGATTTTGGAATAATTGGTATATGTCTTTAAACTTTGGTGCGCAGTCTCTCTACGCTGAAAACTCTAAAGATGCAAAATTCAGAAACACTATAACTTTTATGCCAACTCTTTCGGTAGGTAAATGGTTCAACCCTTATTGGGGAGTTCGTTTGCAGGGTACAGGTGGCTCATTGCATGGATTTACATCTGGAGCTAATTCAATGTTACATTATCAATATGGTGCCGTTCATGCAGACTTTATGTTTGGACTGATCAATTTCTTCGCTCCTTATAAAGAAAATCGTCGTTTTGACATCGTTCCTTTTGCAGGTATCGGTGGAGCATTCATCCGCAAAGGTGACCAGTCATTTACAATCAATGCAGGTATTCAGGCACGCTACCGTATTTCAAAGCGTTTCGATATCAATGTTGAATACCAGGGAGCTATTTTAGACGACGATATGGTAGTTCGCGGCGGTTTCCCGAACGATGGAATCAGTGGGCTGACAGCCGGCGTTACTTTCCGTTTCGGAAAAACCGGTTTCAAGAAAGGTTACTCTTCACGTCAGTACAATGCAATTAAGAGCAACTATTCTGACTTAGAGGCAAACTATACTTCTTTGAAAAAAGAAAATGCTGCACAACAAGCCGAAATAGCTGAGTTGAAAGCACGTAAGCCGGAGGTTATCAAAGAAGAAACCGTAATTGATAATTCAGAAATCAAGGCTCTCCCAAGTACTATCACTTTCCCGTTCAACAGCAGTAAAATTGAACTCTCACAGGAAGTAAGTATCTTCAATATTGCTGAATTCTTAAAAGCAAATCCTGAAATCCGTGTTCGTCTAACTGGTTACGCCGACAAACGTGGTTCGGAACAAGCTAACAGAATTGTTTCTGAAAGACGTGCCAATGCAGTGACAGAGGTATTTGTCAATAAGTACGGAATTGCTAAAGATCGTATCACTACAGAATTCAAAGGTACCAGCACTAAATTTGAAAATGATGACTGGAACCGTGCAGTAGTTGTGGAATTGATTAAGTAATAACAATTATACTACCTTTTTTAAGAAGGCGCATTGATAGATCATATCAATGCGCTTTTATTTTTAATGGCCTTTTTTCAGCTCTGCCGCACATTCTGCGCAACATCCTTTTAATACATAATTTATACTTCGTACGGCAAATCCTTCAGGCAAATCTACTACGGGGACATGAATGTTTTCAAGGCAGAAAGTCTTATGGCAATATTCACAGTAAAAGTGCGTATGCAAATCTTTCACGGCACAAGTACATTCACTGTCACAAACCGCATATTTTAAAGATCCTGTACCATCATCTACGCTATGTGCCAGATGTTGGGAAACAAACAGGGTAATCGTTCGGAATATGCTCGACTTATCCACAGTATCCAGTTTGTTCTCCAAATCAAGAAGTGAAACAGCTTGTTCCGCATCTATCATAGCTTTTAAAACCAGCATCCTTATGGCAGTAGGTTTTATTCCTCTCTGTTCTAATATCTTCAAACACAAATTTTCCATTCTCATTTAATCATTTTCTGTATACGAATAGCATTCACTATGGCAATCAATGTCACACCTACGTCTGCGAAAACTGCTTCCCATAAAGTTGCAATACCACTTGCTCCCAATACCATTACCAGCAATTTTACTCCAAATGCCAGCGATACATTCTGCCAGATGATGCGGCGCGTACAACGTCCGACCTTTATGGCAGTCGCCACTTTCGAAGGTTGATCTGTCTGGATAACCACGTCTGCGGTTTCAATAGCGGCATCACTTCCTAACCCTCCCATCGCAATACCTACATCACTTAAGGCAAGTACCGGAGCATCATTCATTCCGTCACCGACAAAAGCAATCCGGTTATCTTTGTTTTCCTTCAGCTTTTCCATATGCTCTACCTTTCCTTCCGGTAGCAGATCACCATACGCCCGGGTAAGTCCCAGTTTGTTTGCAAAAATGCTAACAATACTCTGTTTATCACCTGACAAGATCTGAATATTCTTAATATTTAACTCTTTAAGTGATCTGACAGTATCTGCTGCATCGTCCTTTAACACATCGGACAATGTAATGTAACCTATATATTTATTTCCGACAGCACATACGACTGTTGTTTCCGTTATCGAAAGAATATACGCCGGAAACTCAATGGAATATTTCGACAACAGTCTGGCGTTACCGACCAACACTTTTTCTCCGTCAACCTCAGTCATTAACCCATAACCTGCAACCTCTTCTATATTCTCAGCAGCAGTAAGGCCAATCTTTTTCTTTTCGGCATAACTAACAATAGCTTTGGCTATCGGATGAGTACTATTTTTCTCAACGGAAGCTATTATATGTATCAGTTCCTCTTTTGAAACGCCTGGAATAACTTCACAGGATTCCACTTCAAAAACTCCTTTAGTCAGAGTACCTGTTTTATCAAATACGACTGTATTGACACGGGTTATGGCATCCAGATAATTTCCACCTTTGAACAAAATACCTAAACGAGAGGCTGCTCCGATTCCTCCGAAATATCCTAATGGAATACTGATAACCAATGCACACGGACATGAAATCACCAGAAAAACCAATGCCTTATACAGCCAATCATTAAAAACAAATCCGAATAACGGGTTTATGAATGAATAGATATATGGGATCAGCACAATCAAAAAGGCAAGGCCGATAACAATAGGGGTATATATACGGGCGAATTTTCTAATAAACAATTCGGCCGGTGCTTTACGTTCAGAAGCGTCCTCTACAAGTTCCAGAATACGAGCCAATGCGCTTTTATCAAAAGGCTTTGTCACCTTCATCCGGATCACTTTGTCTGTAACAATCATACCGGCAAGTACCTCCTCACCCTTGCGAATATCTCGTGGAACACTCTCTCCGGTAAGGGCCGCTGTGTTGAATGCTGCTATTTCGTTAAGCATAATTCCATCCAACGGTACACGTTCACCGGCTTTTATTTCGATAATTTCGTTTATAAAGACTGACTTCGGATTGACTGTAACGATCTCGTTCCTTCTCACTACCATTGCCTTTTCGGGTCTGACATCCAACAAGGCACTGATATTACGTTTAGCCTTGTCTATTGCTCGATCCTGAAATAATTCACCAACTGAATAGAACAGCATGACAGCAACTCCTTCCGGATATTCCCCGATATAAAAAGCGCCTAATGTTGCGACTGACATCAACGTAAACTCACTGAAGTAATCTTTCTGGAGAATACTTTCCCATGCTTCCTTTATCACAGGTAAGCCGACAGGCAGATAGGCCAATACATACCAAACCAAAGAAACTGTATTTTCCTTGAAAAAAGCAATATCCAGTTGATTCATTATACCGCCTGCTACCAACATCACCAATGAAAGCATTACTTTCCAATATTCGCCTATGAAGCCATTTGCTTCCTGGCAATTTCTGACCCGCATATTTGCATTCGTTTCACATTTGCATTGTCCCATAATCATGTTTATTATTAGGTTTATGATACAAAGGTAGCGGATTGCAGGTGCAACAAAGTTGCAAAAACTCAACCGGAAAAGTTTCGAAGGCATTTCGGAATCCGGGAAGGTACTTTTTTACATCAAAACAGGTGCAAGGAATTTAACCAGAAAATATCCTCCGGCAATCAGCCATAGATACAACAGGGAAGCAAGTATAAATGGTTTGGCACCAGCTTTTTTGAATTTGTCAATGCTGGTTTCGGCTCCCAATGCAGTCATCGCCATGGTAAGCAAAAAAGTATCCAGATTATTGATGAAAGTGATCAACCCTTGTGGCAGTAAATCAAAAGAATTAAAACCGATAACTGCCAGAAAACCGATGGCAAACCATGGAATGGATATGTCTTTCATGCGGCCGCCTTGTCCGCCTGTTTTCACTGCTGCCCTGGATACCATGAAACTGGTGATCAACAGTACCGGAACCAGCATCATTACGCGGATCATTTTCACGATAATGGCAACATCGGAAATTTCTTTTCCCATCGCATTTCCCGCACCTACCGTATGTGCAACTTCGTGTAGCGTAGCACCGGTAAAGATTCCCATTTCGTTGGGCGACAACATAAAAGTTCCGTTTCTATATAATATAGGATAGATAAACATTGACAGAGTACCAAAAATAACTACGGTGGACACAGCTACTGCAGTTTTGTATGGCTTGGTCTGGATGGTCGATTCAGCCCCTAAAATAGCGGCTGCACCACAAATGCCGCTACCAATGGAAGTCAGTAGTGCGACCCCACGGTCCATCTTAAGCATACGTCCAATTAAGATACCTCCGAGAATAGTTGTAGCTACTACAATGGCATCGATAAATATGGCAGGTAGCCCCACTGCCAGCACATCCTGAAAAGTCAATTTAAAACCATAAAGGATAATGCCTATCCGTAAGATACGTTTTGAGCAGAACTGAATACCTGGTACCCATGTTTCCGGAAGATTGTTTCTGAGGCTATTGGCATATAGCATACCTAAAATAATACCTACAATCATCGGACTGAAAGAGAGGCTCTTTATGAACTCCATGTCGCCTATGTAAAAGGCTGCACATGAAAACAGGGCTATTAACAAGACCCCGTGAAGCATACTGTTTCTTTTTTCACTTAACATAAATGAATTTATTTATAGTGTTTTTATTAGTACACCACAAAGTAAGCACTTTAAATCGGGACGCAAGCAATTAAAAAATTTATACCCCATAACTTATCGTTATTTCTGTTCTTGAAAATATGTTCCGGTTTTGTTATTATAAAAAAGCTCCATCCAAAGTATAATCTATACGCTTGGGATGGAGCTTGATTTCAGGAAAAGTCAATCAGACTGATCACTATCCTTTTATTTTTCTGCAGGCATTGCCGGTGTTGTGGGCCAATATGGATTTTGGTACAGCGGAGATAAATGGACGGATGTATGGTCAGAAGCTGTCAACAGGAATTGTTTAATTGGCAATGGTTGTAAATAATGGGCCATATGCCAAGTATAACCATCCTTATATAAATTTTCGGATCCCATATTTTTTTGATAAGGCCGGAGATACTCACTTAAACAGGCATTTGAGACATTTGCCGATGAACTACCGTCAGCAACCAACTGATCGACATACCACTGTTCCATCGGAGTGTTCCAAAGATGGAATCCTTCCACATGATATGGTTCTGTAATCATTTGATCCAATGATCTCCAACGTATCAAATCCATCCAACGCAAACCTTCCGCCATCAATTCACTACGACGTTCACGACGAATATTATACAACACAGGGTCAGTCAGCAATGCTCCGGCGGAATAAGCTCCCCAATCCAACTTTTCTTTAGTCATATCTGTCGCATCAATGGTCACTTGTGGATCAATAGCTGCGCCTTTGAAGCCCGCTACTGTACGAATCGTTTTCCAATATTCCAATATTTTTCCAGAAGCGATATTGCGCGTCAACTGATATTCAGCTTCTATATAGTTCAATAGAGCCTCTGTGGCACGAAATACGATTGATCCGGTATAACCTTCATAATTACCACAAAGCTTTTTATCAAAAGTACCGCCTTTTCGAAGAGCATAACCTGTGCTATAGCCTTTCTCGGCATTAGTCGATAAGATGACCGGATAGGGCTCATTCTCCACACCCATATTTTCTTCTGCATCCATATTCTTAAATAAGTTTTTCTGATTTGGTTCTTTTAAGAATATGTACAAACGAGGATCGGCATTTTTCCTAACCAATGCCAGCGTCTCATCATTATAAGAAAAACCGTCATGCGAAGCATAGCTGGGCTTACCATCCTTCATTACGAAACCTTCAACCATGCTACGGGTCAAGCCAATGCCATGATTTCCGTGCTGAACAGGAACTTCCACCTGGTTCATAACACCTAACCCTTTACTATATTCACGCCACAATAAAACATCCGTATATCCGGACATGTCGATGTTGCCGAACATACTAAAATAAGGATTATCAGGATCTGATTCCGATTGAGGCACTAATCCCGTATTTGAGGTCAATTGTCCTTTGTACTTATCAGCGATGATTTCCGCATTCTCTGCCGCTACTGTAAAAAAGTAGGTGATTTCATTATCAATATTGCCGGAAGGATATTCGTAACTCGCATTATAATCTTTAGCTTTACCGGGCCAGCCTTCGCCGTTCGGAACAAAAGCAGTACCTTTAAAATAGTTCAGCCACGAACCTTCGAACAATGCTACGCGTGATTTCAACAAAATAGCCACATCTGGTGACAATCGGTTATGGCGATCATCAAAATTATCACTCATATATATTTGTGCGCTATCCAAATCTGTGAGAATAAAACGAGCCACTTCATTACGTGGGCTGCGCTTGTTGGCTGCCACCAGAATCGCTTCGTTATCGGGCATAGCTTCTTTCAATATGGGTAAATCGCCCCATTGCTGAAGCATACTGAAATATCTGTAAGCACGAAAAAAGTAAATCTCACCAATATATTGACGAATGTTACGGTCTGAACCGGCGATTCCATTTTTATTGTAATAATTGAGTATCGTATTCAAAGAATAATTGATACTACGAATATTATCCCACGACCAGTTACCATTGGTCTGACCTACTTTCCATTGATCTGTTGCGTATTTTCCGTCCGCAGAAAAGGTAGCTTGATTATCTGTATGGTTGTCATATCCAAATGTACCATAACCTCCGCTATGAGAGGGCAATATGTCGGCGTATAGCTGATTAGCTATACTCTGAACCTGGTTTTCATCCTGATAGTAGTCTTCAGGAACAACATAAGAAGGTGGTTGCTTATCTAAAAAATCTTCACACGCAACAACTGAAGTAGCCAGTACGGCTACAGCTAAAAATTGTAGAATATTGAGTTTCATAATTGTTTTCCATTAAAATGTTACACTTAATCCGCATGACAGAGTTCTTGATAAAGGATAGCCATTGCCTCCTGAACCACCGGAAATTGTTTCCGGGTCAAACTGGTCAACCAGACTTGTTCCGGTCCACAAATTTTCTCCGGAGAAATAGATGCGTAAATTTTGAACTCCATACCGGGCAGTCAACTTTGTAGGAAATGTATATCCTAACTGTAGATTTTTCAAACGAATATAAGCCGCATTCTGCAAATAGCGAGTCTGAGTCTGTAGATTCTTATCATTATACAATGGACGAGGTAAATACGAATTAAGATTAGGACTCTGATAGCCCTCCTGAACCGACCATGTGTTATCGTTACGGAAGTAATCATCTACACCTTCAAGGCCGGTAGAATGCCACATTCCACTACTGGTTGCACCAAACATGTAGGCGCTTCCCTGCCAGTAATCACGTTTCATGACTCCTTGGAAAAACATACGAAGATCGAAACCTTTCCAAGTAGCATTCAGATCGAGACCAAACAGATAGCGAGGAGTTGTATTACCTATTACAGTCCAGTCTCCGGTATCATTCAATGTTCCCGAACCACCTGAAATCTTGCCATCGCCGTTTAGATCAGCATACATAATGTCGCCTGCTTTCCAATCAGATCCTAACGCGTTCTGTCCACCATTGGGCATTGTTGCCAAATGAGCCTGCATCTCTTCATCGGTTTTAGCGAGACCAACTGTCTTATATCCCCAGATTTCATTGATATAACGTCCTTCAATATACGTACTGACTGCTTGAGTCGGATTATTCGGGTATCGTGTGATTTTCGTACGGGCATCCGAGATATTAAATTTCGCGCCATAGGTAAAGCCATTTTCTAACCGGTCATTCCAACCAATCGTAAGTTCCCATCCGGAGGTTCTCAAGTCCGTATTATTCGTAACCGGCACCGCTGTTCCTAATAGAGCCGGTAGCTCGGGAGCATTACCAACCATGTCTTTTGTGTCACGGATATACCACTCGAATGTTCCCGTCAAGCGGTTATTTAATATTCCCCAATCCAATCCTAAATTATAACTCTCAATTGTTTCCCAAGTCAATGCGGCTGAAACGAGACCCGGAGCGGAAGCGGTGTTCGGCTTACTTCCGTTCATTAACCATCCACCATTCGAAGAACCCACTGACATTGTCTGGAAAGTCTGATACCAGTTCGTTGTATTCTGATTTCCCAATAAACCATAGGAGGCACGAAGCTTAAGTACATCGATCGTATTATTCAAAGGCTCGAAAAAGTTTTCACGTGCGATATTCCATCCTAAAGAGAAAGAGGGGAACGTTTTCCACTGGTTTCCTTTGCGGAAACGTGAAGTGCCATCTGCACGAAGATTTGCTTCTAAAAGATATTTACTGTTATAACTATAATTGACACGCCCGAAAAAACCTGCTGTGGCCCATTCATTACGAGATCCGTTAACAGAAGGGGTAACCGGATTTCCATCGTAATCCAGACCGTTAGTCAAGTCTACCTGGGGTTTATTCGGAAACATGATGCCATTACGTGTCAGTCCGAATTGAGTTTGTTTCAGGTTCTCAGCCTGAAAGCCACCCATCACATGAAAATCATGCTTTTGGTTGAACAGATGAGTGTATTCTGTATATACGTTGAAATTATAATAATTTTCTTTATACTGACTCTCATGTACATTCGACGATTTGTCACACGCATAGGCATTGCCATTGGCGTCATGATTATAAAGCACTTGCTTATTCCAGTTGTTATTAGCCGATTTTATACGATAATTAAAATCTACGTGAGTAATCCAATTCTTTATCGGTTCAAGGGTAAAGCTCACCTGATGGTATACATTGTCCGTCTGAGTCTGATCGACTCCTCCTTCTTCCAATCCTAGTAGGGGGGAGGGGGCATAAAAATAGTAACCGTTTGGGTCGTACATAGGTAAAATAGGCCATCCTTGACGTGCCATATCCCTATACAGATCACTGGTCATTGTTGCCGGCCGCTTGTAATCTTCCCTGGTAAATCGCATCGTATAATCAAACTTCAGTCATTTAGTCAATTCGGAAGCAATCTTTGCGGTGCCATTATAACGTGATAATCCCTCTTCCCCCAAATTCATAAAACCACCTTGATCCAGATAACTGAATGAAGCGTAATAATTCAGCTTTTTGGTTCCTCCGCTGGCATTAAAGTTATGCTCTTGTGAGAAGGTCCACTTCTTGAAGATCATATCATAATAATCAATATCATCTATCCCGTTATCGTAACCATCTTGCCAATATCCATCATTCCCGGCTGCAATAGAGTTTAAGATCGTTCCATCCTCGGTTATACGTTGCGCAGGTCCATAAGGTTTGGCATTGTGATAGGCAACAATCTTTTTCATACGATCATTGTTGATGTAGATTCCACCTCCCCCATTGGTGTTGGTATCATTGATCCAACTGGCAAAATCAACCGAATTCATCATATGGTTCATATTAATGGGGTTTCCCCAGCGGAAACTATTATTATAGTTTACCTGGGTTTTGCCTTCCGTGCTTCCTGATTTGGTTGTGATCAAGATTACACCGAATGGTGCACGTGAACCATATATTGATGATGCAGCCGCATCCTTCAAAACAGAAATATTGGCAATGTCCTGAGGATTAATGGAATTAAGATCACCTTCCATTCCATCAACTAAAACCAAAGGTTCACCGCTGGTTCCCTGTCCGATAGTGGTAGTACCGCGAACATTTACACTTGGTTTATCTTCCAGGCTACCGTTCGTCTGTGTGATTCGTAGTCCCGGAACCATACCTTGCAATGCTTGTGCCGCATTGGTCACCGGACGTTCTTTCAACTCTTTGGCTGAAACAACGCTGACGGACCCTGTCAGGTTTACCTTTTTCTGGGTACCGAATCCCACAACCACGACTTCATCCAAAACCTCCGAATCTTCTTTCAAAGTAATATTATACGATTTTCCCGAAGACGTTTTTATTTCCTGAGACTTATAGCCGATATATGAAATTACGACTATCACACCATCCGGGACAGACAGAGAAAAGTCCCCCTCTAAATTTGTCACGACTCCATTAGTGGTTCCCTTTTCTACGACGCTGGCTCCAATAACCGGCTCTCCATTGGCGTCCGTCACTTTGCCGGAAATTGTATTTTTCCGCTGAAAAGCCTCTTTTACTACAACATTAGGCTTGCCCGATGTTGCAAAGACAGCCGAGGGAGCAAACCCGGCAGACAGCAATAAAGCCAATAGTAACTTACAATTGTTTTTCACTTTCATGTTTTTCATGTTTTTAATTATCCAATCACATAAAATTAACGTTAACTAAATAAATGTCATTAAATTAAGTATATCAAGTTTGGCCAAAAATGATTATATCTCCGAATCTAACGCAGTTCCTTTCTTCTATACGGGTTGTTTCGAATTCCTATCGAACATGTCTTTTATTTCCTCAAAGTTTTCAATGATTGTAGGATCGAAATCTGTGCTATTCATGTATTTCAGTAATGAAACAAGCATTTGTTTTGCTACCGGTCTGTTCTCTAAATCAGATTGCAAATCGAAAGTGGCTAATACCAATTTGCCTCCATGCACTTTGCCTTCATACAAAGAAGCCAGACGGCGATTATTAGTAAAGTTATCGACCATTTCTACAATAGGAGTCCCTCCCTGTATACTATCTGTTATCATGGTTTTGGAGTTCTTATTTAAATCCCACCATTGCCAATCGGTGTGCATGTCTGTCGGAAAATCAGCCAATGCTTTATGAGCCGGATTACATAATACTCCCATTGTCCCGGCCTGATTCGGAAAATGTACCGGGCTCCAGAATACAGGTACGAATTTGCCTTCGATACCTTTCATCTTTTTCCAATCCGGATTGAAAAGGACTTTTTGCCCTTCATTCAGCCATGCCATGGCCTGATCATAATTACGGGTATATTTCACATTACCCCATTCTACTTTTTCTCCTTCAGGATAAACCCATATGTTCCATCTGTTTACATAATCTGTTCCGATTACTTTTACACACACTTCCAGTTTTGAAGCATTCTGTATGTCTGTCAAGGGTACCGATATCTCACCCAATTTTCCATTATAACCAAATTTCAATTCTCCTACTTGTATTTCACCATGCTTTACAGAACGTCCTTTATCCAGAATATCCCAATGCAGTGTTTTGTTTGTCAGAATATCGTTTCCGTAATTGCATAACTCGATCTTAGCTTGAAACATTTCATCGTTTTTATATACTGCTTTAGGAAAGCGCAATAACGGCACCACCGGTGAACAAAACTCCCGGAAGGCTTTACCGTCGATAATTCCTTTACTTTCCCAGAAGGCATTCAATAGTCCGACGAGTGCTGTTCCTTGTCCCGGAAAGTCGTGTAAATCAAGTAATTGAAAACCACTGATTCCATCAGTTTTCAATGCACGCTCAATTTCTTCTTTATATAAGATTGCGGCTAACTTTCCGGAAGCCATTAAATAATCGGGTGCTTTATCAAGTAATTTCTTTTTTTCAAGATCATTCTTCACAGCCATAAAATTTAAGGGTTTCAGAACTCCGGTATATTTGGAAATCTCGGTTAAATCCGGATAAACCGAATATTGTCCTATTTCGTGCGTAATCAGAGGGACCTGTATACCTGCAACCGATTCACTGTAATCTTTATCGAATGTAGGGGATAGTTGATTGAAAACTCCCTGTCCCCGTACCCAGCCTTTATTGGTCCACTGCGTGACAAAGAAATCATCGTTTGATTCCGGCCATCCGCCATGTCCGCCTTCGAACGTAAACGAAGTTGTTACGTATAAGTGTCTGTTATCCTTTGCTTTCAATTCGTCTAACATTGCAGACAGAATGGTGAAATCTCCCTGCAATTCGTTTCCCAGGCTCCAAAGGCAAAAAGAGGGGTGATTGCCGTAATTTTTGATAATCCGGTCTGCTTCTTCTCTTAAAAAGCGTACGGCACTTGAATCCTGCCCAATTGTAAGTACCCATGCAGGAAGTTCAACCTGTAAATAAAATCCCATTTCATCCGCTGCTTCAAAAGCTGCTTCGGGAGGGCACCAGGAATGAAAACGGAGATGATTCAGCCCATATTCTTTGGCTGCGGCATATACTTTTTGCCAGCCTTCTTTATTCATTGGAGGAGTTCCGGTTAATGGGAATATGCAACACTCCAATGTACCTCTTAAGAACAAAGGTTTATTGTTCATCAACATTTTATCACCGTTTGTTTCCAATTGGCGCATACCGAAATCTTCTTTTATTTCTGATACTCTTCCATTGGCCTCCAATGTGACCGTAGCCTGATACATTTCAGGAGTAAATTCATTCCATAATATCGGGTTATCTCCCATGTTGTAAAGCAACTCAACCGATGAGGCTCCGGCTTTCACATCCATCTTTTTTACCTGCTCTTCAAGTTGTTGAGAGTCGTTTTTTGCAGATACTTTCATCGAAAGCAATGCATGTTCTGCGGCAGGTGTATTGTTTGAAAACGAAATAACGGCTTTTACCTGTTTGTTTTTTACATCGGGATATAGTTGTATGCTTTCTAAACGTATTTTTTCCATGGCCCGGACAGTCATATCTCCTAAAATACCATTCCATTTAATTTGTGTATGATCTGTATATGCATGTGCCATACCATTGGAGATATCATAACGCTTGCGATTATCGACGCGTATGGTCAGAATATGCTTTTTACCGCATGTCATATAAGGAGTCAGATTGTAGCGGTGTGGCGTGCTTAAGCTTTCTTCATGTCCTTCGACTTTCTTATTATCTACCCAAACCTGAGTATCCCACAAGGCTCGTTCCAAATCCAGAAACAGCTCTTTATCATTCCATTGGGCAGGGACCGAGATCTCTCTTGAGTACCATGCAACTCCTACGTAATTGTGCAAACGTGTGAGATATAATAACTGGGGTTTTGACAGTGTAGGTTCCAAGGCATTGAGGGTTCCAAGTCCGGCATCGTCAGTTGTACCCGGTAACTGCATGGGCGTTTCAAACAGGTTGCCTTGCCATGATTCTTTTATTCCAACATCTGTACTGTCCAGCCTGACAGTCCACTCTCCGGAAATATCCAACTGTTTCTTTTCAGAAGAACATGATGTCGACAGAATAATGATCAATAAAGAAAATAGTAGTTTTTTCATATTATTACATTTTAAATATTACAAATAGCTGATCTTTCAACATTGCAAAATAGCTAAGAAAATATAACCTTGAAAATGTAAGAAAGGACTGTTATGATGTATAAAATCTCTAATTTTAAGTGATTATATCATTGATTATCTTTAGAAATACCCTAATAACCAGTGTTTTCAGATTAATTCAATAAAAAGAGTCGAAAAATATCTCGTTTTATAATAAAGATGTATATTTGCAAAAAGAGTGTAACTATGGAACGCAAAAAAGAAGGATTTACCAATCAAAGAGCGATTGTTCTTCCTGAAGCTATAAAAAAAATATTGGTCGGCAACGAGCTGACTAATTTGTTGTATGTAACGGATATCGGGTATTATCCACATGCCACCGGACACTATCGAGCCAGAAGATATGGTTCGCAACAGCACATTCTTATATATTGCACTGAGGGAGAGGGCTGGTATAGCATTCACGGTCAAAGACAGAAAGTATGCAAAGACCAATTCTTCATTATCGAAGCGGGCTTGCCACACATTTACGCCGCTTCAGAAAACAGTCCATGGAGTATATATTGGTTGCATTTCACCGGAGAAAAAAGTCATTTGTTTAATTCATTCTACAACAAACTGCATAAAATAGATGAATCTCCCAACGCACGTATTAAAGATCGGATGCAGTTGTTCGAAGAAATTTACCAGAATCTGGAAATGGGATATAGTATTGAAAACCTGGAATACACTACACTGTGTCTATGGCATTTTATAGCTTCCTTCAAGTTTGTTTCACAGTTTAGAGAAATTAATCGGGCCAAACAAGGAGATGTCACTCAGGAAGCGATCAGTTATATGAGAAAGAATATCGAAAAGAAACTCTCGCTGGATGATATAGCCGGCAGTGTCAACTACTCATCTTCGCATTTCGGACAAGTGTTTTTAAAGAAGTCCGGATACACTCCTTTAAATTACTTCAATCAATTGAAAATACAAAAGGCCTGTCAGTTACTTGACTTTTCAGACTTGAAAATAAAAGAAATAGCAGAACAACTTGGCTTTTATGATCAATACCATTTCTCTAAAGTATTCTATAAGCAGATAGGCGAGACACCAAGCAGTTACAAAAAAAGGAATAAAGGATAAAAAAGAAAATGCAAAAGTACAACCGATAAATATATGAAAGTAGTACTTAAAGTTTGTTTATAAAGCAAATTGAGTGTATCTTAGCAGGCAAGATGTATATCTTAGCGGCCAAGATGCAAATCTTAGCTGCTAAGATGCACATCTTGCGACGCAAGATGAACTTATCGCCTAAGGGGAGGTCATTTACTGAAGTAGCCGGAGCGACTTTGTCCGGCATACTTGGCAAGTTTTTACCTTTACTTCCGACAAGCCCACTCTTTATCGGTTTTCTCTATTCACCTTTTAAAAACATTGCGAGCTATGGCTGAATATCAAATGCAAGAACTGACTCTTCCCAATGAGGAAGACAAGAAAATCCTTTTCCCGCGCATGAAGCTGTCCGGGCAGGTAGACTTAAATTACATTGCTTCACACATTAATTATGCAAGTTCTTTTACCCCGGGAGATATTATTGGGCTGACGAAGGCTTTGGCGCAAGCCATTGCCTATGAAATGGGGCAGGGACATTCAGTGAAAATCGACGGACTGGGTATCTTTACTCCTTCACTGGGGTTACGTGACGGAACCGAGCGTGAGAGCGGTGAGAAAGGTGGTAAAAAACGTAATGCTATGAGCATCTGTGTAAAGAATATCAATTTTCGTGCTGACAAACAACTGATCATTGAAACAGGAGACCACTGTATGCTGGAGCGTTCGGAATGGAAGTTCAGGCACTCTTCGCAATTCTACTCAGAGCAGGAACGGCTCAAGATGGCACAAGACTATCTGGCCGTGAATCATTTTATGAAAGTGGCGGATTATTGCCGCTTAACGGGATTGTTGCGTGACAAGGCCGCGCAGGAGTTGAAACGCTGGGCTAAACAACCCGAAACAGGTATTGATTATCGGGGACAGGGCTCGCATAAGATATACATGGTTCGTCTCAATCCATGAGCGTGTCCTTACAAAAAGGATAATCAGTGTATACGCATCGCGTTGCCGGGATATACTGCTGTTTTTCTAAAAAAACAAATTCCGGTCACGACTATCAGTCTGGCTGGCGGTCGGGACTTAGTGGTAGCGATACTTAGAAGATAAATAAATTTCCACGAAAGGTGGAACTTCAGACTTGCTTTTTCTTCACTAAGAAGTATCCACTCTCGAATTAAATTTTAATAGAACTCTAAGGTTTCTCTAACTTCCTCTATATGGGGAAGCGAGTACCTTTGTACCAACTTTTATATAGTATAGTAGGAATATCTTTAAATGATGAAAGAATATACTTCCGCACTTATCTCACTTGAAAAGGCATGTGGAATATTCACCTTTGACTTAAAATCTAAACATAAAAAAGAGGTTGCACTAAAAATCTTTTTTATCTTAATGTAACCTCTTTCCTTTTTAAACGAATGCATTTGATCTCGACCTGCAAGTATAACCTCTATGGTATGTACTTCTATTAAGTACCTCTTTTATTTGGAAACAATACTAAATTTATTACTTTGTAGGATTTGCGAATCCTTTTGGTTTTTTTTGGAATATAAATTAAAGGCCATTGGCTTATATTTGCTGCATGATAAGGATGAATAAAATTCATATCTAAGGATTAACATCAAACCTATAGCTATAAGGTACCATTTTTATAATCTATTTTAAATGAAATCAATTATGAGAAAACAGAATAATTTATCGATTTTTTAGTAATAACTATGCTGAAGTTTTCATAGAAAACGACAGGATGAATGGTTATAGCAGGGACGAAGATATCGTGATGGTAGAGGGAGCATACAAGACGCCACAATGTGTGGTCAGATCAAGCTTAACACCAAGAGCCTGCTTAGATATTAAAAGAGAAATAATCATTAAAATTGAAATGTTATGAATAAAAGAATAATCGTCAATTTTCTTTTGGGAGTTGTGCTCGTGTCTTCGTGCACTAATGAACAATTTACGGACCCTCCTTCTATGGTCTCACAGGCGGAAACTCCTGATATTGTTTTAAATGTGAATGAAGCAGTGGAAGATTTTGATAGCTTCGTTTCTAAGCTACGTTCTGCTGGAACAATCAAACTGGTGACTCCTGATTTTACACGTATTGTTAAGAACAATGGAGCTGACAGCTGTTTTCAGGCGGAGGGGAGCGAACGATTGCTGCTAAGCAATGATTCTATTTCTATGATTTTAACAGATCAGTACATTGTTTTTACTAGTGATCTGATAACAGAACAAAATTATAAAGCAACAACAACTCAATATTACTTAGTACACAAGTCCAAAGAGTATGTTGCAGAATATAATAAGATATTGACCAGCGAAGTGAATCAGCTCGTAAAAACACGTGGTTTAGATGAAGATTCTCCCAAAGTGGTCCTTCATTCGAACAATGCAATATCAATAAATCAGGCTCTGCACTTGTCCGAGACTATTCTTGAACAGCCTCAAATGAAAAATGAAGTTCCGTTTTCAGGTTTAAGTGGAATGCCTGAAACTAGGAGTTCAAGAATCGGCCACCGTCCTAAAGATGTACTAAGAATCTGGTTAATCCGTCATAAGGGATATTCGGGATTTCAACATGAAGTAACCTGGCAGCAAAATGATACCCGTGCTATGATTAAGGATCTTAATCCGAACGTCAAGGTAGAGTTCTATACTCGTTATAGTAACTTTACTGCCGGTTCAGACGCTTCTAAAACACTTGATGAGTTTAGAAAGTGGGTGAAAGATAGTAAATCAAAGGGATATGACTGGTCAGACAGGATTGATAAGGATATATTTATTCTTATTTCTTACGGAGGATATAATGAAAATATAGTCGGATTAGGAGCATTAGACACCTATAAGTTGGACAGAGAATCGAACCCACGTGCATTTGGACTGTCCGCTATGAACCCTATAACCGCACCTAAAACTTTGGCACATGAACTAGGTCATATTCTTGGTGCTGTCCATACGGATTATACTTGGTGGGAAGGTTGGTGGATATTCCAGATCCCGCAATATGATGTAATGTCGTATCGTGAATTCCGCAGAAATTTGATACGCGATCCTAATAATGTCCGCATAGTACGAAATAACTTAAAGATTTCACATTAGCCTAATAGAACTGACCATTGCGAAATAGTCCAATTCTGTTATTTTTAGTGGATTAGAAAATAGTTGATTAGTAGAAAATTAACAATGAAGGGGCTGTCTAACAACAAAAAGTTAGATGGTCTCTTTTTCTAGTATAAAGACTGCCCAAACTTATTGGATAGTCTCTTAATGTTATGTGTTCTTGTCATATGCAACCATCCTGCCAACATGAAGGGATTATAAGGGAATACCAGATTGTGTATTTTAGCCATCAACATATATTATATGTGAATCAGTAGGCCAACTACTGATTTGCATAATTTATATATTCTTTCTCAATTATTTCCTGTGGCCCTATATTGATAGTAATTCTTTTTTATAAATACGCTTCATATAACCTTTGCGCTCCCTTATGTGTATATTTAAAGTGCCTTCGGTTGTTTACGAGGCGGATTTAGTTTTAATATATAATGTAAAAGATGCAGGTTTATTGAATTTTATAATAAATGAGACCTGTTTCAATTTTTGCTCTTGAAGTAGTCCTTTAGCATTCTAAGTGGACGTTAGTTGTTAGTAAGCAGGTCATTCTGTAATTCTGAAAATTGGAGAGGGAGACCACAATCTCCATATATCATTGGTTTACGAATGTTTGTTGTAATTCGATGTAGTCATCGCCTGACAGAGTATAGTGGAGCAGCAGACCATATCGTTTGATATGGCTACTGTTACACTGCAATACAGGTGAGTTTCATTTCTCTGTTGGCAAAATGTTCCTCAATGATAGTATCGGCGAATTCCGGAATGGCTTTGATAAGGTTTAAGCTGATTGTTGGAAAACTACCCTGCAGCGTGCGGTATAGGGATAAAATAGATGCGTTGTGTCTGTATTATATACTTTTTATCAGGATATGTTCCAACATATCCTCTGTTTTCAGTGTTGGTTGGGCGTATTCATTTGACGCTCTTTTCCATAATTTGCAATTTTTCATATTCAATGGTTGTGGGTAAATTGATAAATACAGAAATTGTTTTTTTTAAATAATGCAAATGTAGTGACTTGATCTTTATGTTCTTTATGAAAAAATCTGAAATTATTCATTGGCCAAAATTTTCTTAGACAATTGTTTGAAAGTAGAGAAGAAAACGTCTCTCAACAGGCGTTGGTTACATCAAGCATGGAAAATACCTCTCCCCCCTCTCCCTCGTGGTTTGAAATTATTTCGGATTTTTTTTAAATAATAATAATTGTAATGTGACTATTTTTGCCCTCAAAATCTTATAGAATAAAACTTTATACACTGAGAAAACATTAAAATCACTCAATTATGCGTATGATAGAAAAAATAAAATTGATACTACTTACTTACATAGTCTTGTTGTTTGCTTCATGTGCAGTTGAAGAAGAAGTTAAAGAAAAAAGAGGGATTATGTTCAGTGCTCAAACACGCACCAATAGTTCCACCACTGAATACACGAACTTGCAGCCTGGAGAGCGGGTTGGAATGTATATTGTAGGGCGCACCCAGATAGGTACGGAGTCTTCGCTCAAACCCACGGGTAATACTTTCGACAATCTCTTCTTATCTTGTCAGGAAGAAGGAGCTCTCAGACCTCAAACAGTGACTCGGTATCCTCCAGAAATCAGCTATGTAGACTTTTATGCTTATGCTCCATATGATGCGGCAACAGAAATTGCGTCAAATCAGTTAATGTCATTCTTCGTACAGCACGATCAATCTCTCTCCGAAGCAGTTAGGAAATCCGATTTGCTATGGTCAAAACTGCTAAATGTTGCGACAACCTCTACATCAATTCCTTCCTTGACATTCAATCACTGTTTGAGTAAACTGATTATTAATCTGAAGGCTGGGGTAGGAGTTACATTAAAAAATACGATCGTGAAGATTACCGGAACCAAACCTGGTGTTAAATTAAATATGGTTGATGGAGCACTCGCCCAAGTTCAGGGCGATGCGATAGAGATAACTCCAATGATCTATGACGGCAAGTCGGGATATAAGGCTATCATTATTCCACAGATCGTTGCTGGAGGGACCAGACTTTTTAGTATCGTTAATAATGGAAAAAACTATTATTATACAATGAAAAGTTTAAAAGAGTTCACTCCGGGAACAAAGTATACATACGATATCACTATAAATGCGGATGATTTGAAGGTAGAAATGACCGGTAGTATTAATGAATGGGAGCCTGGAGAAACGACAACCGAAGTTTTGCTTGAAAGTTTATCTATAAAGCAACTTCCTGATAAAAGAGTCTATGCTTTGGAAGAAAATATAGACTTAAGTGGACTCAAAGTGCTTGGTAACTATGATGATGGTAAGCAGCGTCCTGTCAATGTTGGCATAGAACATATAAGTGGATTCTCTTCTTCAATTCCTGTCGAAGAGCAGAATGTAGTAATAACTATAGAAGATAAGCAGGTCTCTTTTCCTATCCAGATTGCCCCTGTACGTGTAGAAAATGGTGTCTTGTCAGAAGTCTTAAATGGTTATGATGAGATCGTGCTTCCGAATCATGTGACATCAGTTTCTAAGAAAGCATTTTACGAAAAAAAGATTATTAAAGTAGTGCTCAATGAGGGGCTTAAATCGATCGGAGAGGATGCCTTTTTTGCTTCAACTGTTCGAGAAGTGATCTTTCCTTCCACTTTGGAGCATTTGGAAGCCGATGTCTTTTATCACTGTCGCAACTTAAAGCTGATAGATCTGAGCCACACAAAAATCACTAAACTTCCAACCGGTACTTTTGCATATACCGGAGTTGAAAGAGTGTTATTGCCTGAAGGGCTGAAAGAAATCGGATCACAAGCATTTATTAATACTTCCCGACTGGAAGTGATTGAAATACCTGAGAATGTGAAAATAATCGGGCGTGAAGCTTTTCGCGAGAGTGGTATTAAAACTGCTAAACTACCTAACGGAATTGCAATTATAGCGGGAGCTGCTTTCTATCATTGTCTTGAACTGACAGATGTAATAACCTATGGACCCGTTTCCGATGACTATCCTGATGCTATAATCCAAACTTATTGCTTTGAAGGGTGTCCAAAATTAACTCGTTTCGAAATTCCGCAAAGTATCCGGATATTGGAGCAAGGTTTACTGGGTGGAAATAGGAAAGTTGGCCAATTAACTATTCCTGCTAATGTAGTAAAGATACATTTTTCTGCATTTGGTGAAACGGGTATTAAAGAAGTTAAAGTAAAAGCAATAAATCCTCCTCAAGCAGTGTTCGATGTTATGTGGTACGGTTTTCCGAATGATGTTACCACAATTTCGGTTTTTGCCGGATCGGTAGAACGATATAAAACCGAGAAAGGATGGAAAGACTTTGCCAGTAAGATAACGTCGCTGTAATAGATTAAAATTACTTCTATACTATTATGCTTTTTTGTATAAAATGAAACAACTGAAATGCGGTGTTATTACTGCTAAGTGATTATCATAACAGGTACGATTTGTTGCATCAGACTCTTCAATAGGCACCTAATTTAGAGTGTTACGTATGTTTTATATCAATGAAAATTTGGATATGGTTTGAAATGGAGGTAGATAGGTCTCTTAAATACTCTTCAGATACGCTTTCTTAATTAATCAAATTCGCGCAATCTCATTAAATAGGCTTAAATGTTAAAGTTTGTGTTGGAAATGTGTTGTAAAAGAATTATGGACATATTCAATGTGTTGATCTGTGGGTTATTTTTTTACATATTTACCAAACTGCAGAAAGAAGGAAAGTTTCTATAAATTGATATCCGGCTGAAAACTGCCCCTCTTTTCAAATGGTGGTGGGTTATTTATGACTTTAGTTTTAAAATAAATTCAACTACTAAACTGAATATTAAAGGCAAAAGAAAATTATTTATTATCCTTTTAAAGTGATAGAGGAGTGCTCTGAACAGCAAAAAGAGTGTTTTCTTTTAAGTCCAATGGAATGTTAACTAAAACAATGATACGGAGAATAAACAAATGGATAAAAGAGAAAAGATAAAAAGAACTGAAGTTGCCGCTAAGCTATCACTTAGGATCTACTACCGATAAAACAAAAGTGAAATAATCAACCATTTATAACATAAATATCATGAATAAGAAAAGAAAATCAAAAAAATTATTGTACGCAGAGGAACATTTATCATGTGTCAACTATGTAAATTCTCCTCAAACCGGATTCAGGTACGAAGAGATACCTGCCGGGACTTACTTTCAAAAAGATTCGATCACCCAGAATTATATACTCATGTTTTTGGAGGGGAGTTGCTCCATAGGTTCGGGATTTTATCCGCAGAGGGTTTTTAAAGCAGAAGAGATGGTGCTCATACCCAAATCCAGCGTATTTGAGGGACGGGCACTGGAAACGCTAAAAGTACTTGTGTTCCACTTTCATGTGCCCCTGAACAGTTGTGATACGGTGACATTTGAGATCTATTCAAGATACTGTCTGAGAATAGAGTATGATTTTTCACCCCTCCCATTTCGGGAGCCCCTGACTCAATTTGTGCAGCAGATGATTCATTATCTGAAAAGTGGAATAAAGTGCGCGCATCTGTTCGAAATTAAACATAAGGAATTTTTTCTTTTGCTGAGGGGGTTTTATACAAGAGAACAGGTAAGCTATCTGTTATATCCGATACTTGGAAAAGTACTTTCTTTTAAGGACTTTATACTATCGAATTACGTAAAAGCTGGCAGTATCGAAAATTTGATCAGCATGTCCCATCTGAGTAAAAGTTCATTTTATGACAAGTTTAAATCGGATTTTGGAATGACAGCCAAACAGTGGATGCTGCAACAACAAATGAACATTGTACGGGCAAAAGCCTGTGAACCGCAGGTAACAATTAAGGATCTTATGGATGTAATAGGATACAGTTCCCCTACGCACTTCAACCGTTTCTGTAGGACTTACCTGGAGTGTACACCCGGGGAGTTGCTGAAAATCAGTAGAGAGTAACACACTGTAAAACATATTTTTACATAATACTTTTAAATAAAAGCTTCTACTTTTGAATCATTGTGGAGTTTTTTGAAAAGAAGATAAGTCGCATCTACCGTATCTTTGCCCCAGATAAAAAATGAATCAAAAACAAATCAAGGATATGCAGGTCTCTCTATTATCTAATAGAAAGATATTGTTTTCTCTTTATTGTTTGCATTGTGTCATTTGGTGTCAGCAGTTCATTATAGAGTAAGTAGTTGCATTTTGGCTGCTGATCATCTTCCGGTATTAGAGTCTAATTGTATAAAAAATGAAATAAATATTAGTGCTTTTTGTTGAGATTATAATATTTTTTATTTCAGAGGTGCTGATAAGTTTTTAATTATTTCTATATATCATTTATTAATTTAAAAATTTGTATTAACATGAAGAAGAGTTGTTTTTATGCCGGTGCGCTGGCTGTATTGTTTGCTTCCTGCTCTAACGAGGATGGTCTGACTCCGCAGGTGGGTCCGGGGCAGCCCGGAGGCGATGTCGTTAATGAACTGAAGATTTCGCTGGTGTCCGGAACAGGGCCGGGTACAAGAACAGCGCCCGGGGAGGGAACTGAAAATACCCTGTACAATGCTTTTGTGTTTGTAAAAGCCGATGTGGACGGGCCTGATGCCGCAAGTCAGACATATGATTATAAATACATTGTTGTAGAGCTAACACAAGGTCAAACCAGTACTGTTGTTAAACATGTAGAAGGTGGTTCAAAAGTGTATGTTCTTGCGAATACTGATTACCTCACTAAAGCAGGTGCGGAAGGGCTCGCTAATGATGTTAACGGCGGCACGGTTAATTTTCACGATTTTGTAGAAGCTATTGACAAGTCGTATGTTTCAAAGCTTGAAACAACGACTGGAAGGTTCATCATGTCTGGTGTTGCAACGGTTCCTGCATTGAACAGCACAGGAGCAACCGTTCTTGCGGTAAGTTTGAAAAGAGATTTGGCCAAAGTGAACTTTAAGGTAAATAAAGCGTCAACTGAGGCTAATCTTAGGATTAAAACGGTTGAAGAGATTACTGTTCGCCGTTCTGCGGATCATATACAGCCATTTGCAATGAATGGTACAGCCTCGACTACCTATGTTTTGCCATACGGCTTTGGCGACGCCAACTATGTTCAGGATGGTTTGAAAGGTAACGTGCTCACACCGGATAATGATCATCAGACAGCAAGTGCAACAGACTTCTCATTTATTTATCGGGACAAAGACGTGGTGACATCTGCAAATGATTTTACTTTTAGTAACTTCTATGTTTTGCCCAATGCTGCAAGTACTGCTGAAAAGAGCACTATCATTGTCCTGAAAGCTAAAATAGAAAAGCAAAAAGCGGACGATGCCAATGTTTGGGAAGAAGTACAGGGCTCCAAATATTATAAAGCGCGTATTTCATCCGGCCTGACAGCTTATAATACTGCGCAAAATTCCAGCTATACCATTACTGCTACCATCAAAGGAGAAGGAAACGATAAGCCTTCGGGCCCTGACCCTGATAGCCCTGATGCCGAAAATACTGAGAGTGATTTGAATATCAACGTTCAGGTTGAGCCTTGGAGCCTGGTTGTTAGTAGTCAGGAAATAGAGTAAGTTCATTTTTCGGAATAACAAGTAATAAGTACTGCGGAGTGATCCGCAGTATTATTTTCCCAATAATATTCTTTCCTATGGTATTTTCCAGAACTATCTTTCCGTATCTTCTTCTGCTTTGTCTTTTTCTGCATTCGTGTATTACCGACAACTACGACCGTTGTCTGGGTATTCGTCTTGCTTTGAGTTATCCTTCCGAGGGCGAGCGCTGTGAGAGGATTCATATTTTTGTCTTTGACGAGCGTGGCAGTCTGTTTTCTTCTTACGAGAAAACGGGTCGACAGCTTGCTCCGGGTGTCACCTACCTCCTGCAAGTTCCTCCGGGAAAGTATACGGTCGTAGCCTGGGGAGACGTACACGGAGATTACTCTTTTACCCGCAAAGACATTACGCGGGCTTCCACGGGGCAGATGATACCCGGTTCCGAGCTGGAGCGTTTTCGTATGCTTGTGGCACTGGATAAAGACTTGAATACCCTTTCCCGTCCTTTAAATCCTGTTTTTCATACTTCAGAATATAACATTGATTTAAAAGAGGGACAAACCTCTGAGGTATCACTTGAATTTGTGAAAAACACGAATAAAATACAGGTAAAGACCTCGGGATTACCCGCAGGGGTTTCTTACCATGAGCTGGATGTCGGCATCCGTTCCAGCAACTGGCAATATCACTTTGACAACTCCGTCCCTCAGGACGCTGCAGATATTACCTATAAACCTTACGAAAAAAAAGTTGATAAAGAGGTTAGTATCTCTGATTTATCGGTCCTCCGCCTTATCGATTCCGGCAATCCTGTCTTTTACATTAAAGATGGTGACACGGGAGATATCCTTTATCAGCGTAACCTGATCAGCCTTCTTATGAACCTGCCCTATATGGACTTGGATAAGGAGGATTATTTTGAGATAGAACTGGACTTCGAGGGTCCGACCATTGCGATAAAAATAAACGGTTGGGAAATTATTGACAACGGCCAGGATATTTCCTGATCAGTTATGGTAACAGTTTTCTCAACGTATCTATAATAATTTGATATGAAAAATAGTAGTTTACATATGCTAAAACCGATACTTGCTTTCCTGCTGGGCTGGATTTTTGTGCTCTCCTGTTCGCAAGAAGAGACTAATCCGGACCTACCGGTAGGAGTGCCCGGCCCGAATGCCTCCGAGGCAGTGGTCAAATTACTTATCAAAGGGGAGGCTATTCTTCCCCCCTCTACCAGAAACATGTCCGATCAGACTGAGGGGAGCTATCAGGACGAGCTTCAGTTACTTATCCTTGAAAAACAGGCGGATGACAATACCTATATTTATAACTGTCACCGTCCTGTGGAGGGCACCCAGGGCAACTTCACAGTCAAAGTCCCCAATAGCCTTGACGGTAAAGAGTTGAAGTTCTTGCTATTTTCCAATTCAAAGGATATCATCGGTGACCCTGACCAGAAGTTCGTGGTGACAGATGGCACAAATAAAAACGAGGATGACATCCGGACAGCCTTGCTGCTGACCGTTAACACGAAGTGGGACCCTTCGAAAAAAATCCCTATGTGGGCTGAGGACTCTTTTACCTTCAGCGCTCCCACGCCCGGCGCTCCGTCCGCCTCTGTTGCCACCCTTAAACTGATGCGTATGCTTGCCCGTGTGGATGTGGGACTCAATTATAACGGTAAGGAACTACACTCCACGTCACAGGAGTTGACCAACTTCAAGCTACAGAAAATTAAAGTCTACCACAGTAAAGATAAAGGGCAGCTTATGCCCAATATGGCTGCCTATGAAACTACCGGTACGGGTACGGACAAAGTCATCACTATAAAAAGACCCAGTATCCCGATGGATGGCGAAACTATCACCCCTTACGAGATTACCGTTCCCGCGGGCAGCCATGCCAGCGAGCGGGACGTTTACCTGTTCGAGCAGGATATGAATCTGTCCCAGGCTGACTTCGATGCAAACCGTACCTGTATCCTGGTTCAAGGGGAATATACGGCTCCCGCAGCAGGAGGGACAGGCACTACTTATACGGGGTGGTACCGGCTGGACTTCCGTGATTTCGGCAGTGATAAGGGTTATGCCGATATTCTCCGCAACAAGCTTTACCGTTTCAACATTACGAGCGTTAAAGGCTCCGGTTTCTCCACGGAGGATGATGCTCTTAACAGTGTCTCTTCCAACATGACCGTTGAACTTCTGCCTCTGGACCTGAACCAGAATGATATTATTTTCGACGGTCAGAGCTTCCTGTCGGTGAGCGATTCCGAATTGTATTTTTATAAGAATCTCAATACCGCTAACTTCTCTTTGAACACGAACTACGGTAAAGGCTGGGAAATAGAGACAGGCGATGGATCCGGAATTACGGCCACTCCTGCTTCGGGAGCCGCGGGCAGTTCGGTTGTGAACCTGGCCTGGAATACTTTACCTTCCGCGTCGGTGGAAAAAGAAATCTATCTGAAGGCGGGTAACTTAAAGAAAAAGCTCATGCTCAAATATGTGCATGAAAACGCTCCGGGTAATCTAACCAGTTTCTCACTGGATCCGCCTTTGTTGTATTTCGCAAAGAGCGGAGGTGTCGGAAAGATAAATATAATTTCTAATATTACTAAAAAATACCTGTTCCCTAGCTTGGGCAAGCTTGATTTTACTGTACCCTCCGTAATCGAAACTACTTCTTTTGACGTAACGGTACAGCCCTTTAATCAAACTTCTTCGGAGCATATGGAACAGGGAGTTGTAAACGTGCATATCCAGGCAGCTAACGCGGAGGTAACGGGGCAAAGCAGGATTAACCAGCTTACCTATGATAAGCGGGTGGAGTGTACCCCCGGGCCGATGGGGCATGGGCTGGAAGATAAGAATACGCCTGCCTTGATGGATGTCACATATCGTACCAGTGAAGAAGCAGGAACCTATCTGATCAACTTTGTGCCAACGGATGGTGGGGTTGCATTAGGTCCGGTCATCTCCAATCCGGTAAATGGGATAGGAACCGTGAAGGTCTCAGCCTCACAGAATAAGGGTTCCAAAGAACGTGAGGTGGGTAAACTGGTATTCTCACCGGCCTTAAATGGTGAAAAAATTTCTTTAATAGGGTATACCCCCAAGGAGGTTCCCGTCATACAGGCTCCCGCTCCGGTTCCGGTTGCCAGCATTCGCCCCACGGGGAATATCACCGATCTGGCATGGGACCAGTCAAACCACAGTTTTACTGTGGAAGTGGATAACCCTAATTTTGTGGAGACTAACGAGGTGTCTATCACCACTCTTCCCAAAAACAAGATGATTGATATGACTGTTCCCGCTTCAGGTACATTGGGACAACCAGTGACTTTTACCCTGAACCCGAACCGGGGGGATGTTCCTAAGAGCAGGACTGTGAAGGTCAGTGTGGATGGTCACGGCGACCATGTGGGTGAGGAACAGGTCACCTTTACCCAGCAAGCGCCCGATATGCCGGTCAAGGAGCCTGTACTGGCTGCCACTCCCAGTAACACTCTCCCGTGGGACGCGACCGAGGCTACGCTGAATCTAACCAACCTGGATCAGATTTTCGAGGTTCAGGCCGGGAAGGAGAGCGTGAACGCTTCTGAGCCGTTAAATGTTACATTGCCTGCCGGCGGCTTCAATCTCACTGCGGATAAAAGTTCTGCTTCCATGAAAGTCACTTTTCCTAAAAATGATATGGAGGAAGAGCGGAAAGTAAAAGTTATCGCCACAGCCATCGGTAACAGGGAATCGGTAAAGAAGATAAAAGAGATTATCCTGACACAGGCTAAGAAATTGTTTGGGAAGATTTTCTTTCCTGAACCAACTACGGTAGAAGTACCATGGACGGAAAATAGCTTTGGCACTGTTCCCCTGACAATGGAAAGCATTGATTTCAATCATAAGGTCATATTTACTATGGAACCTGCGGGAGCCCGGAACTGGATAAGTGCGGTTGTAAATGGAAATAATATGGCATATTACATTACCGAGAATTCAGGATTGGCCAGAAGTGTTAAGGTGACAGCGAGTGCCACAGATCGTTGGGGAAACGATGTGCGAACACCTACACCTCTAACTATGACCCAAAAAGGAGGTCCCGGGAGTTTGGAAATCATAACAAGAGACCTTATATTGGACTATGATAATACAGAGCGGAACTTATCTTTAAATATAAAAAGGATTCAGTCGTCTACAGCTAAAATAACCTATCCCTCCTGGATACAAAGTGCCAGGCTTTTGGGAGACAAGATAATACTAGCACCCAAAGCTAATACAGGGGACTCCGGTGAAAGAGTGGGAGATGTAAGGGTAGAGGCCAAAGGTAATGATGAAGTACCGGTTAAAAGCAATACTGTGCAGGTAAAGCAAAAGGCAAATGTCATATCAGTGGATAACGGTAATGTGAAGATAACAGGAAAAGTTCAACCCGGTTCTACTTCCTCAGGCAGACTATCTGTCAGAAGTGATTCACGAAGATTTCAAAGCGTGCGTATACTAACCCCGATTATCCCTACTGATCACATACGTCCACGACTAGAAACGATTTCAGGTGATCAAAAGAATATAAACGTCAAGGTTACAACTGAGGGAAATATGAAGACCTATGATAAACGTGAAAGGCAGGTAGAACTCGAGTGGACTAGTCCGGAAGGTAGGACAACTAAATCTTTATATAACATAGTTCTGGCAGGACATCCCGGAGGGATATTTGAAGTTAAAGGCGGTAACCTGCCAAGGAACAATGTACCACAGACTCATGTAAATGGCGATACCTTTTATGAGGCCCGGATTACCACTGATAATCTAGCCCTGGGTACTGCGTTCTACCTGGATATAGAAGAACATCCTAATAATAATGTTAAATTTAAAGCCGAACTCCTTGATGATAGGGGAAATATAGTTACTAACTATCTAGTAAATCAAACGGTCAATTTGAGGTTAAAGATAACTGTATTGGGTCCTTTTGAGCCAAATAAGGGTATTAAGGCGTTTTTTGATTTTGTAGCAAGGGGTGTTGACGGTGCCCGCTACGTCATGTACAGAATAAATTTTGCTGGTCCTGTTTAAAAACTTTTATAATGAAACATTTTATACTAATAATCGCTTGTTTCTGTAGTTCCTTTCTTTATGGACAGCGCCATTCTGTCTCGACTAACGGCGTCTCTTGGGGCACGTTGAGTCTGAATGCCGAATACTCTGCCCGTATCGGGCACAAACAGAGTGTACACGTACCTTTCTCGTGGAATCCCTGGACCTTTGGCGGTAACAAAAAGATGAAACACTTCACCGTATCGCCCCAGTGGCGCTACTGGAAGACTGAGGCCTACCTGGGTCATTTCGTGGGAGCGAACCTGATCGGTTCCCGTTACAACGTGAGCCGGGGTTCCTATCGTTTTGACGGTGGGGCCTACGGGGCTGGCGCAAGCTGGGGATATGCCTGGCTGCTGAGCAAGCGCCTGAACCTGGAGGTACAGGCAGGGATCGGAGTGGTCAGAACTGATTATAAAAGATTCAACTGCGGTACGTGCGGTGATTACCTCTCGAAAGAGTCCAAATGGTTTCTCGTTCCCAACCGTTTGGCCATATCACTGGTGTACGTACTTTAAAAAAGTAAAGATGACAAGAGTAAGAATGAAACGAGTAGAAGATACTTAGATTGATGACGTAAAGAATGGAAATGAAACGAATATTATGGTTCTGCTGTGTGCTTTTCTTCCTGGGATGCAGCAGCACGCGCAAGTTGCATAAGCTCAAGCCCACCGGGCAGATCGCCCTGCCTAACAGGAGCGGTTCTGAGCTGGACAGGGGGCAGGTGGAGAAAATCATCACGGAGAACTCTGCGGGAAACCAAGAGAAGGGCCCCGTCAAAGGCACCTATACCGCCCAGGGCGACTTTCAGGGGGAAGTGGAGTTGAGCGAGATACAGATCGTTGCCCCTTCCAAACGTGTGGCCGAACGCTTTGGCAAAGTACTGATCGAGTTTTTAGTGGACGTTCCCGAAGCGCTTTTCCGTAAGGACTACCAGCTGACCCTTTTCCCTAAATTAACCAGTAATGACTCGCTATGTGAGCTACGTCCGGTGGTGCTCAACGGTAACGAGTTCAAGAGCAAGCAGCAGAAGCAGTACCATGCCTACGAAAAGTATGTGCAATCTCTGGAAGAGAACGCCCGTCAGGGGCGTGAGAAGTTCCTCAACCGTCGGATGTTTTCTCGATACTTGGAACGCAAAGCCCTGATGCGTGAGAAAGAGAACGGTCGCAGGCTTAAAGCCTATTCGGCGCGCCTGCTATCGGACCGGAGACTGCATGAGCGGGACCTTCTTTTCGGGAATTTCCCGGACCGTGTCCCCCGTGAGTTTACTCCCCGCCTTTTTTCTGGTTTGCTCTCCCTGCTCCCCTACGCGCAAAAGACCCGTAAGGAACTCCTGACCGAGGCCTTGCGTACGGGTAATGGGCCGGCACTGGAACACGGGCTCAGCGCGGGGGACTCCCTGCACGCCTACAACCTTTTCTGGGACAAGCGTAAGTTCGAGTCCAACGCAAAGAAGATAGCGCGCCTGGACAATACCTTTGGAAAGATCGTCGAGTATCCGGTCTACGAGAACGCATATCTGGATACGGTCGTTAACCGTGGTCGGCATAAGATAAACTACCTGTATTCACTTGATGCGGGTGAGTCCTCTCCAAAGATGCTCCTCTCCCTTGGCGGTGCGGTCACGGCTATCGACGGTAGTACGTACCATTTCAAGGCTCGGGATACGCTGACCTATTTCGTCTCGTCGATGACGACTTTCATCGACCGCTCGCCGCGCTTTAAACGGCATATCACCCTGAGGCGGGTACAGGCGGGTATGAGCGTGAACCTCCTCTTTCCGGTAGGTAAAACGGATGTGATAGACACGCTGTCGGGCAACAAGCGGGAGCTGGAGCGTCTCAAGGGTTTTTACCGCGACCTTACCGGCAACGCGGACCTGATAGTGGACAGCATCGTCATCTTGGCGGGCAGTTCTCCGGAGGGTCCCTGGCAACTGAACGACCGCCTTTCCAGAGAGCGTGCCTCGAAAGCCGCGGACTTTCTTGCGGATCATTTCCCTGAGAATACGGAACTCCGGCAACTCTCCCGGCCCTACTCGCTGTCTGAGAACTGGGTACTGCTGGATACGCTGCTCGAGGGTGACACCTTGCTGGAGCATACGCACAGAAAAGAGATCAGGGAACTGATCGCCTCCCATGCCGACCCTGATGAGCGTGAGCATGCCATCAGACAGCGGCACCCTTCGGCTTACAAAATCCTGAAAGATGTATATTACCCCGGGCTGAGAAGCATCTCCTTCCAGTTCCACCTGCACAGGGCCGGTTTTGCCCGTGATACGGTTTATACCGATGAGCCCGACCTGGAGTATGCCCGTGGTATCGAACTGCTGGAGAACCGCAAATACAAGGAGGCCTTGTCTATCTTACAGGATTACGCGGATGCTAACACCGCCCTTGCGCACATGTCCCTTGGACATGACACGCAGGCACTGGCTATACTGGCTGCGCAGAAGTCTACGGCGGACGTGGACTACATGCTTGCTATCCTCAACCTGCGGATGGGTAACCCGGACGAGGCGTTGAGGTACTACCAGAGGTCGTGTGAGTCAGATCCCTCGAAAGTCTTCAGGGGAAACCTTGATCCCGAGATACAAAAGTTGAAAGCACTGTTTAATATTGATGATATGGATTGAAATCTCTGAATCGCTAATACGATACGTTTATTTAGTATATTCTGATTTTAAGGGTGTACGGTTCGGGAGGATAGTACCCCCTCCTTACTACTCATCAAGAAAATCAACTCTGCTTTCAACTTAGAGAAAGAGTTTTGTGGTTAGTAGAATAGCGTGTTGATATTTATTTATTTGTTTGTTTTTTTGTGTTTTATTTATGGAAGTTCCCTACTTCCCTGTCTTTATGAAGAAAATGTCTATAGTGTGCATTCCACCCGGCCGGCGGGATGGAGTGCACACTTCTCATAAATAAGAAGTCATTCTTAGATAGTTTACAGTTGGAAATAATTGTGCTTTTCAATAAAGAACTGTTAAGATCAAACATAAAAAACAAATCTGTCTTGTGATTTGTAAAATAATTCGGATCTTTTTAAAATAAAAATGGAGGAGATAGAGCTACATTTGCTCACGTAAATTCAGCAAATTAACTCTATATACTAAAAAATATCAAAATTTACCTGGTTATGCACATATCGGAAAAAATGAAATTGCTGCTACTATCTTCCATTGTCCTGCTGTTTGCTTCATGTACAGCCGAAGAAGAGTTTAAAGAGAATAGAGGAATTCTATTCAGTGCCCAAACACGTACTGATAATTCTACAACTGAGTACGCGAACCTACAGCCTGGAGAGCAGGTAGGTGTATATATCATAGAACGTATTGAGGCAGGTGCAGAAACTTCACTTAAACCTACGGGAAATATTTTCGATAACCTTCTCTTATCTTGTCAGTCAGAAGGAATACTCAAACCTCAAAATGAAACCTATTATCCGTTGAACATCAGCTATGTAGATCTTTATGCCTATGCTCCATACGATGCGGCAACAGAAATAGATTCAAATCGGTTACTTTCATTTTTCGTACAGCAGGACCAGTCGTCTTCCGGTTTAATAAGAAAGTCTGATTTATTATGGTCAAAAAAGTTAAATGTTTCGACAACTTCTGTATCAGCTCCTTCCCTGACATTCAATCACTGTCTGAGCAAACTGATCATTAATCTGAAGGCAGGGGTAGGAGTCACATTAGATAATACAGCCGTCAAGATAACCGGAACCAAAATAGGTGCTAAGTTAAATATGATTGATGGAACGCTTGCCGAAGCCCAAGGAGATGTGGTAGAGATTACTCCTATGGTTCATGCCGGAAAGTTTGAATATGAAGCCATCATCATTCCACAGACCGTTACTGAGGGAACCAAACTTTTTAATATCATTAATAATGGAAAAACTTATTATTGTACGGTGAAAGATTCAAAAGAGTTCAATCCGGGAACAAAGTATGCATACGATATCACTATAAACGCGGATGATTTGAAAGTAGAAATGACTGGTACAATCAACGAATGGAATACTGGAGAAACCACTACAGAAACCATTAGTTAGTAATTAACTTCACAGAAAAAAAATGTTTAAATTAGGCTTACTATCTCTGACTTGTCTATTTCTGTTTGTTGTGTGTATATCATGCAGCCAAACAGATGATGAACAAACTCCGGACGAACTGTCTACGAACCTCTCTGTATCTATGCATGGCATGACATTTTCCACCAATGCTGCGGACCGTATCCATCATGCAACGGTTTATTTCGTAGATGTCCCGAACAGTATCTTTATAAAAAGCCAGAAAGGCACTGTTTCTGAGGATGGCACGAAAGTTAGTATCAATACAACTTTCTCTGCGGATTACAGGGGTAAAGAAATACAAGCTTATTTCATTTCTAACGCTTCGGAGTTATCAGATCCACTGAATATACAGCCGGGGACATCGTTGGATATATCCAGATTTGCGAACCTCACAACCCGGGATCCGCTTTACGGCACTAATTCCCGATACACAATGAGCGCAAAAGTAACTTTTCAAGCGGGTAATGTACAGATTCCTGAAATTAAATTTAACAGAACTTTTGCTAAAGTGTATATTGTTCCTTCTTCGGATATGGATATCGAACAGCAACGTAAGATACGGTTAGTATCCGCCCAAATCGTATCGGCCGCCGCTGAAGGATACCTTTTTAAAGAAGGTGTAGTAAAAAAACGGGCTGATACACGCACTATTGTGGTTGATAAAACGCTTGACGGGTTGAATAACGCTCCGCTTTGTTATCTTTATCCGGATGAGGAAGATGCACACTTAACTGTGACACTTCGCAATGAGATAAGCGGACGTGTTATAACCAGACGTGTCATATTTCGTCCACAGAAGAATACCGCTCACAAGCTGACCATTTTGTCTGTACCAGATGGAAACAGCGACTACTCCATCACAGTCGCAGATTGGGATGCCGATATATTACTTCCCGACACAGAAACATCCGAGTCTTCCGAAATACATGTAGAAGAGGGTATTGACCTAATTAATCGGTCGGAAGTTTATTACTATTACAACCTGCTGAATGATTCGGAGAAAGAACTTTATCGTAGCATATTCCACATAACAAATAATTTCACAGAAACTCCACCTGTTGGTGGACGCTTGGAAATTGAATTGCCGCACTCTTTACAAGGTAAATTTGCCAGAGAAGATTTCAATAAGGTAACGGAATACTTATGGAATGATATGCCGGTTTTGTTTAATTCAGGTCGCGCCATACCATACCGAATGAGTTCCGGAAAAGTGCATACCTATCGCTTAGGGTTTAACGCAGATCGTGCAAGGTATGACATGAGAGTTGGGTTAGTGATAAAAGCCGCTCGGGAGTTCTTGGATACTCTTGAACCGGGAAAGAGTGAATACGAAATTGTTAAAAATGTTCATGATAAATTCCTGAGAAGCGTTAGTTATGGAGGAATGACATCTGCACTAGGAGGTAATATCGTCGGAGGTCTGGTGGATAAAAAGGCTGTTTGCGAAGGGTATTCGGCAACATTTCAGTATCTATTGCAGCGCTGTGGTATACAAGCTCTTTTTATAGGTGGAGAGGTCATTTCGAGCAACCGTCCTACGCCTCACGCATGGAATATCGTTCGGATAGAAGGAAAATATTATTATGTTGACTCTACCTGGGACGATGGTATGGTTGGTCTTCCTCCCGATTTTGTCCAATACACATATTTTCTCAAATCAAAAAAAACAATGGATAAAGACCATACGGTCAGAATGAATATCCCGATACCAGGCTGCCTTGAAGATTATCCACTAAATTTTTAATAGATGATAACAAATTTACTAAAATACGCTTGTGCTTTATTCGCTTTTATTCTTTTCTCCTGTTCAGCAGATATAACAGATATATCTGGGCAAGAAGAGAAGCCTGTCGTGAAAACAGCCTTTCGGCCTATAGCACATACCGGATTCGCAGATATCTATGAAGAAGAGGTGCTTACAAAAGTATCCCCTACAATCTCGGAACTCCTGAACCAAGTGAGATACATTGTCTATAATGCATCAGGAAATATCGTACAAGAAAAAAAGTTGACTTCCACCGAAATCGAAGATGGTTTCCAAGTGATGTTACCTTCAGGTGACTACCGGATCTGCGTATTGGGAGAAGGAAGGATTGTAAACTACATTCCAGTAGGAACAATATCTGATGAAATCAAAGAAAGTCCTTATTTTAAGTCCGTATGGGTTTCCACTTATCAGAATGCACGAAAGCCTGTATATCGTGACTATTTTTTTGGTGTATTAAAATTTATTGCAGGAGCACAGGGGATTAATCCCATTGTACTCAAAAGAGCGACGGGAATGCTGCAAGTAGAAGTAAAAGAGAAGGATAGTGATATAACTATTCATGATATATCTGTTGGATTCCTACAAAACGGAATACAGAACAATTTTCATACAGATGGAACTTATAGTTGCTCTAACCAACAATTTCCAACTTCAAGTGAGCCTTACGCAGTTCACCATTCGCTACGTTATGTTTCACAAAATGACTATTTTGAAGGAATTTATTTCCCTACCGCAACGGGAAGTATCACATGCGATCTCACTATTAGTTATCAGAAAGAAGGCAAAATATATATTCGGGAAATAAAAATGAATGACTTCTTGATAGAACCTAATAAACGTACCCGATTGCCAATAATAATCAAGAAATAAAGAAAAAATATCTTTTTGTTTATCTTCTCCTGAAGTTTTGTCTAATTTTGAAATATTTAATTCAAATAGCATGTCTTTTAGATCTTAGGATGTTTGTTTTTCAGTTATCTGTAAGATAGTCTGTCCAGAAATAGCTTTACGCTTTATATAGTTGTTGCTGGGTGAAGCTGTTTTAAGACAAGTCAAATATCGAAAGTCATTTATTGGATATGTGACAGACAGATTTTAAATGATCTGCTCTCTTTATAATATGTATCCGCTCTTTTCTTCTCTGTTTACGAAATATTTTTATCTCTAAATAATCACTATTTACATCCATATAAACTCTCGTATTTGCATTATATTCCATATTCTACGTTTATTGATTTCTTTGAATTAATATATATATGTATTTTTGATTCACTTTTATATCATAATGAAAAGAATGATTATATCAATCAAGAAGTGAAGTTTTTACTCTCTATGAAATAATGATGTAATTAAATAGTGATAGGTGTATCACTGTTTTCAGTGACAAAAATGTATTTAATATCGTTGTATAGTGGTAAATGGTGAAGTGAATAATACGTAATTGATAAATTTTGAAATATTTTTTCTGTTAAGTATTTGAAATAATAAATCTATGCGCTATATTTGCTGTTACACTAAAAGATACTAAATAAATAATTGCTTTTATTAAAATAATGTTAACTGTTTGGCCGACGATATTGGATTCTTATTTAAAGAATTCAATAAGAGAAAGAGAAGGTATATTTGATAATAAAATTTTATAGAGGTATTACACTTACATAACAAATTACTTTATTATAGGTACAAGAATATTGGGGGAGATGCGAGGATATTACAGTAAGTCAAGCTTGACATTATTATTGCTCAAATATCAGTTGAAAAACGAGATTTATACAGGATAAGCTGCATTGGATGTTTTGTTCACTGAATAATAACCGGAATTGACGTTAATATAAAAGTTCTATATATGAAAAAAATATATCTGTTATTATCATTTCTTTCTGCATTCTTTTTGCTCTCGGCTTGCTCAGATGATACTGAGCAATGTTTATATTCTCCTGAGGTATTTGATACCGGTAATTTATTGAGTAATAAAGTAAAAGAGGAATTCTTGAATTTTGATTATCCTGCTGGAATTGTTCCGGTTCTTTTTGCGGCAGATAGCATAGAGCCCATTAAAATGGGTGCTTATGCTGACGAATGTTTTGATGCTCTTGTGGATTCAATATCTGAATCAAAAGATTTTAAACGTAGGGGAATGCTGGTACTTGTGTCCAGGAATCCGGAGTTGATTCAAATTCGTTTGGGGAGTCGGTATCGGGTTTATTGTAATATGACTGGCGCAACTTCTGGAGTCGATTACTTAAACTTGCAGAAACAAATACGGGAAAAAGGTATAGAAGAAACTCTTCCGTTGTTTTTACAAAATACATCAGTTCGCATTCAAGAGTTGAATGCTTTACCTTCGTATAAAAAATATCGAATAAATTCGGCCGTATCGGCTATTTCTACTTGCCTGGAATACATAGGAACTCCCTCGGAGAACTTTTATGGAAAATGTGTTTTAACTCCTATTCTGAAGACAACGTCATTGGGGTACTATGTTTTTAAATCTTGGCTGCTGACCTTCATGTTTGTATGTCTGATAATGCTTTTGTGTCGTTGGGCATTGTTTTTAGTAGTGAAGCGTTTATTGCAGAAACATGTTATAGGTCTTATTTGGTCTCAAAAGATTATCAATTGGGGATTAAGATTGTTGTTTTCTATTTCAGCAGCGGCTTCGGCTATTATTTTATCCAGCGGACGTATGGAAGATGCGATCGCATTACAGGCCATCGGAGTTCCTTTTATAGAAAATTTTCAGATAGCGGCTGCCGATTATGTGTTGAAAACATCTTTTGTGGCTGCGTTCTTTTTTGTGTTGATGTATGCTTTGAAACGTAATATAGTATCAGATATATTTTTATATAGCCTCTTGGAACCAGAGAAGCAACAGGCTATTTATCATAATTTGAGTGATGCTCAAAAGACTACTTTGGTTATAGGGCATGAAGCGGATCTCAGCAAAGTTGAAGAAAGTTCTGAGCCATATTCCGAATTATTCACTTCTCGTGTTTCCCAACGGGAAACCATGACTATTGTTTCGTTGGCGATGGCAGCTTTATTTCTGATACCGCGTCCATTGATAATTATGGGCATTGCTTTAACCATTTATCCTTTGGCCGGACAATGTGTGAAGATCTATCATGTTGTAAGTAATAATACACTTCCTGAACAAATAAAAAAAGATAGGAGGACATCGTTAATAACTAATTTGCTTATCATTTTTATTATAGCTTTTATTACTGTTTTGATGGGATTGTTTTTTAATCCCATGCCAGATAAAAAAGAGATTGATTTAAATGAGGCAAGAACCGAACTGGTCACATCGGATAGGCTTGAGGGGAATTATACCGTTAGTAAATCTATTGCCGGACAGGTTCAGGTATCCAGTGGAATTATAAAAAAAATAAAAAATGGTGCGTTTCAATTATTGATAACCGGCAAGTCTTCACCTAAAGTGTACAAACTTGGTTTTGACTCTGATGAAATGATATTTGTTTCTGAGGAATTGGGTAATGGGATCATTCATTATGACAAAGATTTGGATAAAATTAAAGTTGTATTTACTATAAATGAACATACGACATGGACAATTTCAAAATGATTTATTCGATTCCATTTCTGTTTTTTACTTTTGTATCTTGTAGTAACTCGTCAACAGAAATGGTTGCTAAAAGTAAGTATGATGCTCAAATTGCTGAGTATAAAGAGTTAAATGAACAGCAAGCTGCTGTTATAGAAGATAACTTAGAGAAAAGTAAGATCATCAATAATGTAGTGACAGAGTTGAACCAAATAGCCGGGAATACGCAATCTTTACGTGTGAATGTAGAACATGGTGTCGGAGAACTAAGCCAGGCTGAAGAGATTAACCGGAAACTCCAGATTTTGAAGAAACGATTGACCGCTGTCGAGGGGAAGCGTAGTGACAGCAGTAAGAATCTGTTGGCAACGATGGATAACCTGAAGAGTATTATAGGACAAAAAGAAATTGAAATAAATAATCTCAAACAAGAGATTGCGAATCAACAACAGACCATTGCTAATCAGAAAAACACAATAGCTAATCAGCAGGTAACGATTGATGCCCAAAGTCAGGAACTGATGGCTAAGCAACAGGAAATGTGGTACAAATTAGGTGTTGAACTGTATTCAGTTGTAGAAGAATTGCCAAAAGTGAAAGGCAGGAAGGATAAGCGAAACATTAAAAACACCAGATATTATATTCTTAACAAAGCAAAAGAGTGCTTTGAGCATGCTGCACAATTGGGACATTCGTTCGCAAGTTCGAAAGCCAGGCAGATAGAAGGTGAGATGAGCAGGTTATAATGCGTGATTTTATTGTTTTTCTGTTTTTAATTAGTAGAAAACATTAATTTTGCATTCGATTTAAATCCGATTCGAATGTCACAACTTCCAACGTTAATAGCCGACCTCGCTCTGATTTTGATTTGTGCCGGTGTTATGACTTTGTTATTCAAGAAACTGAAGCAACCACTTGTGCTGGGTTATGTCGTTGCCGGTTTTCTTGCCAGTCCACACATGCCTTATACGCCTTCGGTGATGGATACAGCCAATATTAAAACCTGGGCGGATATTGGAGTCATCTTTTTGCTTTTTGCCCTTGGACTGGAATTCAGTTTTAAAAAGATAGTGAAGGTTGGAGGTACGGCTGTCATTGCTGCCTGTACCATTATCTTCTGTATGATTCTGTTGGGGGTTGCTGTCGGGATGGGCTTTGGTTGGCAGCGTATGGACAGTCTGTTTCTGGGCGGGATGATTGCTATGTCTTCTACTACCATCATCTACAAAGCGTTTGATGATTTGGGGTTGCGGAAGAAACAATTTACCGGTTTGGTGCTCAGTATTCTGATTCTTGAAGATATACTTGCCATTGTGTTGATGGTGATGCTTTCAACGATGGCTGTCAGCAATAATTTTGAGGGAACAGAGATGTTGAGCAGTATCGGTAAACTACTTTTTTTCCTTATTCTTTGGTTTGTGGTAGGTATTTATGCCATACCCGAATTTCTGAAACGTTGTCGGAAATTGATGAGTGAAGAAACATTGCTGATTGTTTCTCTGGCTCTCTGTTTCGGTATGGTGGCTATCGCTGCCAATACGGGCTTTTCTGCTGCATTCGGTGCCTTTATTATGGGGTCTATTCTTGCCGAAACAATTGAGGCCGAATCTATTGACCGATTGGTGAAACCTGTGAAGGATTTGTTTGGAGCTATCTTCTTCGTATCAGTGGGAATGATGGTAGATCCTGCAATGATTGTTGAATATGCAGTTCCAATTATAGCTATTACATTGGCAGTAATCTTGGGTCAGGCTTTTTTCGGCACAATGGGCGTTATGCTGGCGGGACAACCTTTAAAGACAGCCATGCAGTGTGGTTTTAGCTTGACACAGATAGGGGAGTTTGCTTTTATTATCGCTTCTCTCGGTTTGTCCTTGCATGTGACAAGTGATTTTTTATATCCGATCGTAGTTGCTGTTTCTGTTATCACCACATTTCTGACTCCTTATATGATCCGTGTTGCCGAGCCGGCTTCAAATTTTGTAGACCGTAAGTTGCCCGAGTCGTGGCGACGTTTCCTGATGCGGTATACTAACGGTTCCCGGACCGTCAATCATGAAAGCCTTTGGCGGAAATTACTGTTTGCCTTGGCACGGATTCTGGTGGTTTACTCCATTGTCAGTATTTCTGTGATTACCCTTTCATTTCGTTTTGTGGTGCCCTTGTTTCGTGAACATCTTCCGGGTATCTGGGGACCACTGGCGGGAGCTGTTTTTACTATTTTGTGTATATCTCCTTTCCTGCGGGCCATTATGGTGAAGAAAAACCATTCGGTAGAATTCATGACTTTGTGGAATGACAACCGTGTCAACCGGGGACCTTTGGTTTCTACGATTGTGTTTCGTGTAGCTGTTTCCGTTCTGTTTGTCATGTTCGTGATTACCCGTCTCTTTAAAGCCTCTGTCGGATTGATGTTCGGAGTTGCCTTGTTGCTGGTAATCCTGATGGTTCTTTCACGGCAGCTGAAGAAACAATCTATTTTGATAGAACGTAAATTTTTTCAAAATCTCCGTTCCCGTGATATGCGTGCCGAATACCTGGGGGAGAAAAAGCCGGCTTATGCCGGGCGTTTGTTGTCGAGAGATTTACACCTGACCGATTTTGAAATTCCCGGAGAATCGGCTTGGGCCGGAAAAACATTGCTTGAGCTGAATTTGGGCAAAAAGTATGGAGTGCATGTTGTTTCTATTCTACGGGGAAAGCGTCGGATTAACATTCCGGGAGGTTCTGTCCGTTTATTCCCGATGGATAAGATACAGGTTATTGGTACTGATGATCAGTTAAATACATTTGCAGAGGAAATGTCTCATGTTTCTGTTATCGATTGGGATGTGTTTGAGAAAAGTGAAATGACATTGAAACAATTGTTGATTGATACTGATTCTGCTTTTCTGGGCAAAACGTTGCGTGAATCAGGTATCCGGGATAAGTACCATTGCCTGATAGCCGGTGTGGAGCGGGGAGGAGAGGCTTTGATGACTCCTGACGTAAATATTCCTTTTGAAGAAGGAGATGTGGTATGGGTGGTAGGTGAGAATGAAGATGTATACCGGTTAATAGGGCAAAATTGTGATAGAAAACGTTAACAGGATACTGGCATATCATAAAAAAATGCGATATTTGCGAAATGATTCAGATAGAGACTATACTTGATATACTTGTTAAAGGATTCGTGATTGGCATTGTGGTTTCTGCACCGCTGGGGCCTGTAGGTGTCCTTTGTATTCAGCGTACTTTGAATAAAGGACGCTGGTACGGATTCGTTACCGGTCTGGGTGCTTCGTTGAGTGATATTGCTTACGCCCTTCTAACGGGATATGGCATGAGTTTCGTGTTCGATTATATCAATAAGAATATTTTTTATCTACAGCTTCTCGGAAGCATTATGCTATTGGTTTTTGGTATATATACATTCCGTAGCAACCCGGTACAATCCATCCGTCCGGTATCAGCCAATAAAGGTTCTTATTTCCACAATTTCATCACCGCTTTTGCGGTTACACTTTCAAATCCTCTTATAATTTTCCTTTTCATCGGTTTGTTTGCCCGTTTTGCATTTGTGCAACCCGGTGTGTTGGTTTTTGAAGAGATAACCGGTTATCTGGCCATAGCTCTCGGAGCATTGGCATGGTGGTTCGGAATTACTTTCTTTGTCAATAAAGTGCGGACACGATTCAATTTGCGTGGCATCTGGATTCTGAACCGGGTGATCGGAAGTATTGTGATGGCTGTGTCTGTGTTTGGATTGATATTCACTCTGTTGGGGGAATCTATCTATTAATGTAGGAGAAAAGAAAGAAGATGAAAATAGCGCAACAACTGAAAGAAAAGAATATTGCCGAGTACCTTATATATATGTGGCAGGTAGAAGATCTGATCCGTGCCAATGATTGTGATATCGACCGGATTAAGGAGAACATTATATCCCGTTACAAGATTGGCGATGAAGAACGCCGTGAGTTGACGGAATGGTATTCTAATCTGGCTTCAATGATGCGGGAAGAGGGAGTCCGTGAGAAAGGACATCTCCAGATAAACCGAAATGTAATCATTAACTTGACCGAACTGCATGCAGCTTTGCTGGCATCGTCTAAGTTTCCTTTCTATAGTTCGTCTTATTTCAAAGCACTGCCTTTCATTGTAGAGTTACGAAATAAAAACGGTCAAAAGGAAGAACCGGAACTTGAAACCTGTTTCGAGGCTTTGTATGGGATGATGTTATTGCGTTTGCAGAAGAAGCCTATCAGCCCGGAGACTACAAAGGCGATGGAGGCTATCAGCAGTTTCCTGTCTATGCTGGCTAACTATTACGACAAGGACAAAAAAGGAGAGTTAAAATTGGAATAGAAATGAATACGATTCACCACAGAGTACACGGAGGACACAGAGTTTTAATCTCTTGTTTATTAAGATGTTTAAGAAAAAGATATTCTCTGTGTTCTCTGTGTCCTCCGTGGTGAATTAAACTCAAAAAAAGATAGAAATGAATATATTAGTCACCGGAGCCAACGGGCAACTTGGTAATGAAATGCAGGTGCTTGCCAAAGAAAACCTGCAGCATACGTACTTTTTTACGGATGTGCAGGAGTTGGATATTTGTGATGAACAAGCTGTTTATGCCTATGTGAGTGAACACAAAATTGATGTCATTGTGAATTGTGCGGCTTATACAGCGGTGGATAAGGCGGAAGATGCTGCTGAATTTTGCGACAAACTGAACAATGTCGCACCAGGATATTTAGCTCGGGCGGCACAAGCCAACGGAGCTGCGATGATTCAGGTTTCTACCGACTACGTGTTTGATGGCACAGCCCATATCCCTTACACAGAAGATCAACCCACTTGTCCGACCTCAGTTTATGGCTCTACCAAATTGACCGGTGAGCAGAACGTGATGAACCATTGTGAAAAAGCTATGGTAATCCGTACGGCATGGTTGTATTCTATCTATGGCAACAATTTTGTGAAAACAATGATTCGTTTAGGACGTGAGCGTGAGTCTTTTGGGGTTATATTTGATCAGATCGGTACGCCGACTTATGCCAATGACTTGGCTCTGGCTATTTTTGCAGCCCTTAATAAAGGTATTGTCCGTGGTATCTATCACTTTAGCGATGAGGGAGTTTGTTCTTGGTACGACTTTACAATAGCCATTCATCGTTTAGCGGGAATCACTTCATGTAAGGTGAAACCATTGCATACTGCTGATTATCCGGCAAAGGCACCTCGTCCGCATTATTCCGTACTCGATAAGACGAAAATAAAAGAGACATTTGGCATTGAAATCCCGCATTGGGAAGAAAGCCTGAAACGTTGCATTAATCAATTAAGAGTGGAGAATCTGTGATTCTTCATCCTCAATTCTTGAAATATGGCAGATAATACAGAAATATTAAGAAGGCGCACTTTCGCCATTATTGCACACCCGGATGCCGGTAAGACTTCACTGACTGAGAAATTGTTGTTGTTTGGCGGACAGATACAGGTGGCAGGAGCAGTAAAAAGTAACAAGATTAAAAAGACGGCGACTTCCGACTGGATGGAGATCGAAAAACAACGTGGTATCTCAGTCACTACTTCGGTGATGGAATTCGATTACCGGGACTATAAGATTAATATTCTGGACACTCCGGGACACCAGGATTTTGCCGAGGACACATACCGTACCCTGACGGCAGTGGATAGCGTTATCATTGTGGTAGATGGCGCGAAGGGTGTGGAAACCCAGACTCGTAAGTTGATGGAGGTTTGCCGGATGCGGAATACACCGGTGATTATCTTTGTCAACAAGATGGACCGTGAAGGGAAAGATTCGTTTGACCTGCTGGATGAATTGGAAGAAGAACTGATGATTCAGGTGCGCCCATTGTCGTGGCCTATCGAACAGGGTGCCCGTTTCAAAGGAGTTTATAATATTTACGAACAGAAACTCGATCTTTATCAACCCTCTAAACAGGTGGTAACGGAAAAAGTGGAAGTGGATATTCATTCCGAGGAATTGAACAAGCAGATTGGTGATACGCTGGCTGATAAATTACGTGGTGATCTGGAGCTGATTGAAGGTGTGTATCCTGAATTTGATGTAGAAACTTATTTGCAGGGAGAGTGTGCTCCTGTATTTTTCGGTTCGGCTTTGAATAACTTTGGTGTGCAGGAATTGCTCAATTGCTTTGTTGAGATTGCTCCCGCTCCCCGTCCGGTACATGCTGAAGAACGTGAGGTGGTTCCCGAAGAACCTAAATTTACCGGTTTTATTTTCAAGATAACAGCTAACATCGACCCTAACCATCGTTCATGTGTGGCATTCTGCAAGATTTGTTCTGGCAAATTTGTAAGAAATGCGCCTTATTTGCATGTGCGCCATGGCAAGACGATGCGTTTCTCTTCGCCCACCCAATTTATGGCACAGCGTAAGACAACTATCGATGAGGCCTGGGCGGGAGATATTATCGGTTTACCGGATAACGGAACGTTTAAGATTGGCGATACGCTTACCGAAGGCGAACAGCTTCATTTCCGTGGTTTACCGAGTTTTTCACCGGAGATGTTCAAGTATATTGAGAATGCCGATCCGATGAAGCAGAAACAGCTTGCCAAGGGCATCGACCAGTTGATGGACGAAGGTGTGGCCCAGTTGTTTGTCAACCAGTTCAATGGCCGCAAGATTATCGGTACAGTGGGGCAATTGCAGTTTGAGGTCATTCAGTATCGTTTGTTGAACGAATACAATGCTTCTTGTCGCTGGGAGCCATTAAGTCTGTACAAAGCATGCTGGATTGAGAGTGATGATCTGGAAGAACTGGAAGCATTCAAAAAGCGTAAATATCAGTATATGGCCAAAGACCGCGAAGGGCGTGATGTCTTTCTGGCCGATTCGAATTATGTGCTTCAGATGGCACAGATGGATTTCAAAAATATTAGGTTCCACTTTACGAGCGAGTTCTGATTCGCTTTACGAAATAAATTGGATTAAGACGGTGGGCGGGTTGCAGAACAGTGTAACTTGTCCACCGTTTGTTCTCTTTCTGACAATATAAAAACACCTTGTTAACGCATTCTTATGGTATAATTTTCCCTAAATAAGGGGCGATGTTGCCTTAAAAATTTTACCTTTGTAATCTAAACAAAAACTCGAAGTCATGAAGTATAAATTGTTAGTCCTTGATGTAGACGGGACATTGCTTAATGATGAAAAGGAGATTACTCCACGTACCCTCGCTACCTTATTGAAAGTGCAGCAGATGGGTGTACATCTTGTTTTAGCATCGGGCAGGCCTACCTATGGGATTTTGCCATTGGCTAAAAAACTGGAATTGGGTAACTATGGCGGATATATCGTGTCTTATAACGGTGCGCAGGTTATTAATGCAAAAAATGGAGAAGTATTGCTTGAGCGGCGTATTAATCCGGAAATGTTGCCCTATTTGGAGAAAAAGGCACGTAAAAATGGATTTTCTATCTTTACATACACCGAAGATCGGATGATTGCCGATTATGCTAATAATGAACATATTCTTTGGGAAGCACGTCTCAATGGGATGGAGCTGATTGAGGAACCCGAATTTTCGGCAGCTGTAGATTTTGCTCCTTCCAAATGTATGTTGGTCAGTGATGATGAAGAAGCATTGGTAGCTTTGGAAGAACATTGGAAGAAACGTTTGAACGGTGCACTCGATGTATTCCGTTCGGAACCTTATTTTCTTGAAGTGTTGCCTTGCGGTATTGATAAGTCTACCTCTTTGGGAGCACTGTTGTCCCACCTTGATATTACACCCGAAGAAACGATTGTGATAGGCGACGGTGTCTGCGATGTTTCGATGATACAGTTTGCCGGATTGGGTATTGCCATGGGGAATGCCCAGGACTCTGTGAAAGTTTGTGCCGATGTGGTGACTGCATCGAACGAAGAAGACGGAGTTGCCCTTGCCGTAGAAAAGGCGATTCTTGCAGAGATCCGTCCTGCCGAGATTCCACTTGATCAGTTAAACGAGCGTGCCCGTCACGCATTGATGGGGAATCTGGGTATTCAATATACTTATGCGTCCGAGGACCGGGTTGAGGCTACCATGCCGGTAGACGAACGAACCCGACAGCCTTTTGGCATTCTGCATGGAGGGGCTACTTTGGCATTGGCCGAAACTGTAGCCGGATTGGGGTCGATGATTCTTTGCCAGCCTGATGAGATTGTCGTTGGTATGCAAGTCAGCGGTAATCACATGTCATCTGCCCACGAAGGAGACACGGTGCGGGCTGTCGGCACCATCATCCATAAAGGTCGTTCATCTCATGTCTGGAATGTGGACGTATTTACGTCGACGGACAAGTTGGTGTCTTCTATTCGGGTGGTGAATAGTATATTAAAGAAGAGATGACGTCAGAAGAAACAAATAATTGTGAGATTATAGATGAGTTGATCCGGCAGGGAAGAAGTTTTGCGATGTATCGTAATCCGGGGGAAGAAGAACCTCACTTTCTGATGCAGACTTACGGAGAAGTACGTTTGGTTCGGGAAATGGAAGAACTAAACGGACAGACAGGTTTTGTTATCGCTCCTTTTCGGGTTACTCCGCAATGTCCTATCATATTGATTCAACCGGACTGTCAAGAAATTCCTTCCTGTGTAGGCAGCCCGCGCAGGAGTGTGCAGCCTGTCTGCACAGAGGTGTGCACCCGGTCTGCACAAAACGAACGGCCTGTGAGAGCAAAGGAAGCTTATGCAGCCTGTTTTGATATTTTTATCCGGGCTTTACGGGCACATACTTTCGATAAGCTGGTGCTGTCCCGCAAAGTGACGGTGAAGAAAGAACCGGGGTTCTCTCCTGCAAGCGCTTTCTATAAAGCTTGCAGGCGTTATATTTACTCCTATGTCTATCTTTGCTATACTCCGCAAACGGGAGTGTGGATGGGCAGTACACCGGAAATCATTTTATCGGGTGAGAAGGGAGAGTGGAATACTGTGGCATTGGCCGGAACCCAGTCTTTACAAAATGGTGAACTTCCTCAGCATTGGGATGAGAAGAACCGGGAAGAACAGGAATATGTAGCCGCATATATCCGTAATCAACTCCGATCGTTAGGTATTTCTCCGGTGGAGAAGGGACCTTATCCGGCTTTTGCCGGAGCTTTATCGCATCTGAAAACCGATTTCCGTTTCTCACTGAACGATAGTCGTAAATTGGGGGATTTGTTGAAACTATTGCATCCTACTCCGGCTGTGTGCGGATTACCCAAGGAGGAAGCCTATCGGTTTATTCTCGATAATGAAGGTTATGACCGCAGTTATTATTCCGGATTTATCGGCTGGCTCAAACCGGAGGGGAAGACGGACCTGTATGTCAACCTACGCTGTATGAATGTGAAAGAGGATACTCTGACACTTTATGCCGGAGGTGGGTTACTGGCATCTTCCGAATTGGATGATGAATTTCAAGAGACTGAAAAGAAGATGCAGACGATGAAGAACTTGAACTCTTTATAAATAACTTAATAGAGCGATGTATTCAGATAAGGAAAACATATTGCAGTTGGTAGCGTTGCTTCGGGCACACGGAGTGACGAAAGTGGTCTTATGCCCCGGAAGCCGGAATGCTCCGATTGTACACACACTTGCCGGACATCCTGATTTCACCTGTTATTCGGTAACAGACGAGCGGAGTGCCGGTTTTTTTGCTATCGGGCTTGCCTTACATGGCGGAAAACCTGCGGCAGTCTGTTGCACATCCGGTACGGCTCTGCTGAATTTGCATCCTGCCGTGGCGGAAGCCTATTATCAGAAAGTACCTTTAGTAGTTATTTCTGCCGATCGTCCCGCAGCCTGGATTAACCAGATGGATGGGCAGACTTTACCGCAACCGGGTGTCTTTCAGTCGTTGGTGAAGATGTCTGCGAACTTGCCTGAGATACATACCGACGAAGACAAATGGTATTGTAACCGTTTGCTGAACGAAGTATTACTTGAACTGAATCACCATGGCAAAGGACCTGTGCATATTAATGTACCGGTTTCGGAGCCTTTGTTCCAGTTTACGGCAGATGTTCTTCCCGAAGAGCGTGTTATAACACGTTATCAGGGACTGAATGTTTATGATCGCGATTACGACGGTCTGATTGATCGGCTTAATAAATACAACCGGCGCATGATAATTGTCGGACAGATGAATCTGATTTACCTGTTTGAGAAGAAATATTCAAAGATGCTGTATAAGCAGTTTGCTTGGTTTACCGAACATTTGGGTAACCAGACTGTTCCCGGTATTCCGATCCGGAATTTTGATGCTGCTTTATATGCCATGTCTCCGGAAATGCAGGAAAAGATGATGCCCGAACTGGTAATCACTTATGGAGGACATATCGTCTCCAAGCGGATGAAAAAATTCCTTCGTCAACATCCGCCCAAGGAGCATTGGCATGTGTCGACGGATGGTGAAGTGATTGATCTGTTCCAAGGTTCACTCACGACGGTCATTGAAATGGACCCGTTTGAGTTCCTTGAGAAAATAGCTTTCTTGCTGGACAACCGTACACCAGAGTATCCTCGGCAATGGGAAAATTTTTGCAAAGAACTTCCCCAACCAGAGTTGCCCTATTCGGAGATGTCTGCCATAGGAGCGTTGATAAAGGCTTTGCCTGCTTCATGTGCTTTACACCTGGCCAATAGTTCGGTTGTACGCTATGCTCAACTATACCCTTTACCCGATACAATAGAGGTTTGCTGTAACCGTGGAACAAGTGGTATCGAAGGTTCCTTATCGACAGCAGTCGGTTATGCCGCTGCCTCCGGAAAGTTGAATTTTGTGGTCATTGGGGACCTGAGTTTTTTCTATGACATGAATGCGTTGTGGAATAATCATTTCGGAAGTAATCTCCGCATACTTCTCTTAAATAATGGGGGAGGAGAAATCTTTCATACTCTGCCCGGCTTGGAAATGTCCGGCACTTCGCATCGTTTTGTGACTGCCGTACACAAGACGTCTGCTAAAGGGTGGGCTGAAGAACGTGGCTTCCTCTACCAGGAAGTGCAGGATGAAAATCAGCTGGACGAAGCAATGAAGGTTTTCACCCAAGCCGAGTTATTGACTCAGCCTGTGTTAATGGAAGTTTTCACAAACAAGAATAAAGATGCACGTATTTTGAAAGACTATTATCATCAACTAAAAAAATAAGATTATGATTAAGCAAGGGGTGATGTTGATTGGTGGCTTATTGCTGTTTGTTATAAGCCCACTTGTGGAGAAGGTTGGGGCCATGTCTTCCGGGAATACCGTATTACAGGAGGTGACGGCTCATGTAGATACAATCGATTTTAGGTTGGCCTCTGCCGAAGAAGCTAAACGCCTGATAGTGGTTGAGGATCATTATACGCGTAACTGGACTCCGTTTGATATTGCAGCCCGTCTTGAGAATCCCGAAGGAAAAAGAGAAGATCTCGTCAGTCTGGCTATTGGTGAAGTTCGTGAATGGACTCCCCGGGAGGCGCAACAGATTGAACGGATCAGAAAAAGCCTGAATGACACGATTCGTAAGTATGGTTACCGGATTCCTTTCCCGAAAGAAATAGTATTGGTAAAAACAACAATGAAAGATGAAGGAGGAGCCGGAGGGTATACTCGCAGTAACTGGATAGCACTGACTGACGTTACTTTTCAGCGGGGAAACGAGCAGTCGCATACTCGTCTGTTGGTGCATGAAATTTTTCATATCCTGACACGTTTCAATCCCGGATTCAAAAAGAAAATGTACGAGGCTATTGAATTTAATATTCTGCCAAAAGAGATTGAATTGCCCGAAGATATTCGGGAATACCGGATTTCCAATCCCGATGTCAGCCGTTGGGACAGCTATGCCACTTTTACAATCGATGGTAAACCTCAGAATTGTACCATGGTTATATATGCCAACAGGCCCTATACCGTTGGTAAGTTCTATCAGTATATCAATGTCGGTTTGATTCCTTTGGATAAAGCATTCAAACCAGTTCGGGAAAATGGCAAGACAGTTATTTATCCGTTGCAGAAAGCTGCCGACTTTTTTGATAAGGTTGGGCGGAATACCGGATACGTTATCGATCCGGAAGAGGTGATGGCAGATAATTTCGCTATCGCAATGTTGAACAACCCCAATGTAAAGACACCCGGACTCCAGAAGAAAGTACAGGAATTATTAAAGAAATAACCATTAAAATGAATAAAGATGGAAACGAAAAGAGAGTGGACTCCTATTAAAGAATATGAAGATATTCTATTTGATTACTATAATGGCATTGCTCGTATTACAATTAACCGCGAGCGTTATCGCAACGCTTTCACACCGACCACAACCGGTGAGATGAGTGATGCTTTGCGTATTTGTCGTGAAGAGCCTGACATTAATGTCGTGGTACTGACCGGTGCCGGTGATAAAGCTTTCTGCTCGGGAGGTGACCAGAATGTAAAAGGACGAGGCGGATACATCGGTAAAGACGGGGTGCCCCGTCTGAGTGTGTTGGACGTACAGAAGCAAATCCGTTCGATACCTAAACCGGTTATTGCCGCTGTCAACGGATTTGCTATCGGTGGCGGACATGTACTGCACGTAGTATGTGATCTTTCCATTGCCTCCGAGAATGCAATCTTCGGCCAGACCGGACCGCGTGTAGGTAGCTTTGATGCAGGATTCGGCTCTTCTTATCTTGCCCGTGTGGTGGGACAAAAAAAAGCTCGTGAAATTTGGTTCCTTTGCCGCAAGTATAATGCTCAGGAAGCTTTGGATATGGGACTTGTCAACAAGGTAGTGCCTTTGGAAAAACTGGAAGACGAGTATGTCCAATGGGCCGAAGAGATGATGCAGCTCAGTCCATTGGCGCTCCGCATGATTAAAGCCGGCTTGAATGCCGAACTTGACGGGCAGGCAGGTATTCAAGAGTTAGCCGGTGACGCGACTCTGCTTTATTATCTTACCGATGAAGCACAGGAGGGCAAGAATGCATTCCTTGAAAAGCGCAAACCAGATTTTAAGCAATATCCTAAGTTCCCATAAGTAAAAAAGGCCTTCTTGATGGGAGGCCTTTGCTTTATAGTATTCCTATGTATACAATAAATATTATTCCCCGTATCCTCCATTTCAAGCAGCCGGCAGGAACTTCCCGCGGTACCTATACTACCCGGAAGGTTTGGTATATCTATCTTTCTACGACAGAGTATCCGGAACGTGTCGGAGTGGGAGAGTGTGCTCCGTTGCCTAAACTGAGTTGTGACGACCTGCCGGATTATGAACAAATACTCTGCAATGCTTGCCGGTGTTTGGAGCAGACAGGCGAACTGGATACGGAAGCTTTGCGTGATTATCCTTCGATTCTGTTTGGACTTGAAACAGCTCTTCGTCATTATGAAACTCAGAGTTGGGCATTATGGGATACTCCTTTTTCCCGGGGAGAAACCGGTATACCCATCAACGGACTTATCTGGATGGGCGATTTTGATAGGATGTTGCAACAGATCGAAGTAAAGATGCAGTCAGGATACCGTTGCATCAAACTGAAAATAGGTGCGATAAACTTCGAAGAAGAATTGGCACTGCTGAAGCATATCCGTGCTCATTATTCGGCGAGGGAAATAGAGTTGAGAGTGGATGCCAATGGTGCTTTTTCACCCGTTGACGCTATGGAAAAACTGAATAGGTTGGCTGAATTGGAACTACACTCCATCGAACAGCCCATCCGTGCCGGGCAGTGGGAGGAAATGGCCCGCCTGACGGCAGACACTCCGCTTCCCATTGCATTGGACGAAGAACTGATTGGCTGTAATACTCCCGAAGGAAAACAAGATTTGTTGACGTCTGTCCGTCCTCAATACATTATATTGAAACCATCTTTACATGGTGGAATCAGTGGTGGTAATGAATGGATTGCAGAAGCGGAAAAGCAGCATATCGGTTGGTGGATTACTTCTGCACTGGAATCGAATATCGGACTGAATGCTATTGCACAATGGTGTGCTACTTTCCGTAGTCCACTGCCTCAGGGATTGGGAACCGGACTGTTGTTTACAGACAATATCGAAATGCCCCTTGAGATTCGAAAAGATTGTTTATGGTTTTGTAAATAAAAGAAATACTTATGATATTTAATCGGGAAGAACAACAGCTGATGCTGGAAGGCAATTTGCTTTCCCGGGAAGATGTAAAAAGACTTGTTGCCAATTGTACAGACGCAACGCCGGTATTTCTGTGTGAACTCTACCGTTTTCTGGACGATTGGTTCAACGATTCTCCTTATCTTACTGTAAAGACGTCCGGTTCTACCGGAACACCCAAACAAATGAAGGTCCTTAAAGACCGGATGATGCAGAGTGCCCGGTTGACTTGTGAGTATCTGGGGCTTCGGTGGGGGGATAGTGCGCTATTGTGTATGCCTTTGCAATACATTGCCGGAAAGATGGTTGTGGTGCGGGCTTTGGTTGCCGGGCTGGATCTGGTTGTCCGCACTCCTTCCGGTCATCCGATGGCGGATTTGGATCAGCCGTTACGTTTCTCGGCAATGGTTCCGCTGCAGGTTTACAACACTTTGCAGATAGCCGCGGAAAGAGAAAGGCTCTGCCGGACCGATATTCTTATAATTGGCGGTGGTGCGATAGATGCCGGCCTGGAAGCTGAGATACGCCAATTACCGGGTGAGGTGTATTCTACGTACGGCATGACGGAAACCCTGTCGCATATTGCTTTAAGACGGCTGAACGGACCGGACGCGAGTACTCTTTATTATCCTTTTCCTTCGGTACGACTTTCTTTGTCACCCGAGCATACATTGATTATTGATGCTCCGCTGGTTTGCGATACGATTTTGGTGACAAATGATGTGGCGGAAATAAATTCGGACGGTAGCTTTTCTATCCTGGGCAGAAAAGACAATACCATCAACACCGGAGGTATCAAAGTGCAGGCGGAGCAGGTGGAAGATATACTGCGTCCTTGGATACATGTTCCCTTTGCCATCACTTCCGTTTCCGATGCCGCATTAGGGGAGGCCGTTGTTCTTTTGATAGAAAATGGAGGGTATACGGAACGGTTGGAGGAGAAGATGAAAGAGCTTCTTACCAAGTACCAGTTGCCTAAAATGGTTTTTTCAGTGGGCACTATACCCTTGACGGAAACAGGGAAAATAAATCGTGCCGGTTGCCGGCAATTAGCTGCTACTTATCAGGTGGGGCGTTAAGTGTTTTTTCTTTTTCAGTTGTATCATATACGGAATGGCTTTAAATTTAATAACCAACACATATAAACTAATGAATAAGATTTGCTTTTTTATCGGAGCTTTTATTACCCTGCTTCTGGCGGGTTGCAGTTCCAGTCCGATTTCACATGTCCGTTTGGCTACCTTCAACATCCGTTACGATAATCCGGGCGATAGCCTGAATTCTTGGAAATACCGTAAAGACCGGGTTTGTGAGTTTATCCGTGAAAAACAACCGGATGTACTGGGTATGCAGGAGGTGTTACATCATCAGTTAGAAGACTTGTTGGCCGGACTGCCCGATTATGCCTATGTAGGCGTGGGACGTGAGGATGGAAAAACTCAAGGTGAATATGCTCCGGTTTTCTATCGGAAAGATAAATATGACTTACTGGACAGCAATACATTCTGGTTGTCCGAACATCCGGATAGTGTCGGTAAACTTGGTTGGGATGCTGCCTGTACCCGTGTTGCCACCTGGGCTAAACTGAAGGAGAAATCCACCGGAAAAGAATTCCTGATGGTAAATACTCATTTTGATCACGTAGGGACAGAAGCCCGGAGGAACAGTGCATTGCTTATTATTGATAAGATAAAAGAGATAGCCGGTACACACCCCTCTATGATGACCGGAGATTTTAATGTTTCTGAGGAATGGGAAGCTTATAAAACAATTACATCCAATGAGTTCATATTGAAAGATGCGTGGAAGATAGCTGCGAAACAGACAGGAGAAAGCTATACTTTCCATGATTTTGGAAGGGTACCGGTGGCTGAGCGGGAGAAGATCGATTTTATTTTCGTAACTCCGCAAATAAAGGTGGCGGATGCGGAAATTATTTCTTCCGCGATTACAGACTCTACCTATTTGTCTGATCACAACGCGCATTTGGCCGACCTGGAATTCTAAACCACATAAACAGATTACATGACCATGAAACAAAACTTGCATTTGTTATTTGTCGCTTTTATACTGATGAGTTTTTATAGTTGTACTCCGAAGACTGAGTTATCCTCTCCGGACGGACACATCAAGGTGGCTTTTGCAACAGAACCTGACGGAAAGATGGTTTATCGGGTGGCGGTCAATGATACTCTTTTGTTGGACAACTCATCGCTTGGTTTCGAGGCGAAAGACGGGATCGACCTTAATCAAGGATTTCGTGTCGTGAAAACTACGTTTACAGATAAAGATGAAACCTGGACCCAACCGTGGGGAGAGAATAAGACGAACAGGAATCATTATAATGAAATGGCGGTTTTCTTGAAGAACGATGCCAATATAGAGTTAACTCTTCGTTTTCGTGCATTTGATGACGGTATAGCTTTTCGTTATGAATATGAGGTGCCCGGCGTTGACTCTTTGCTCGTCACCGACGAATTGACCGCTTTCCGCTTTCACGAAGATGGAATTTCCTGGTCAATTCCGGCCAGCTTCGAAACCTATGAATTGTTGTATTCGGAACAGAAGATCAGTGAAGTGAAGAATGCCAATACTCCTTTCACTTTCAAAACTCCCGGTGGGATATATGGCAGCATTCATGAAGCTGCTCTTTATGATTTTCCGGAGATGACACTAAAGCAGGATGGAGGTCATGCTCTAAAGTCGGAACTTGCTTCCTGGCCCGATGGTATCAAGGCCCGTAAAGGGAATAATTTCATGACATCATGGCGTACCATTCAGATTGCTCCGGCAGCTGTCGGCCTGATTAATTCGTCCTTGATTCTGAATTTGAATGAACCTTGTAAACAGGAAACTACCGACTGGATTAAACCGATTAAATATGTTGGCGTTTGGTGGGGAATGCATCTGGGGGTAGAAACCTGGAAGATGGATGACCGTCACGGAGCCACAACCGCCAATGCGAAAAAGTATATCGATTTTGCTCATGACAATAATATCGAAGGAGTATTATTCGAGGGGTGGAACGAAGGCTGGGAGAGCTGGGGTGGTATGCAGAATTTTGATTTTACCAAACCGTACGCTGATTTTGATATTGATGAAATAGTCCGTTATGCACGTGAGAAAAATGTTCAGATCATCGGACATCATGAAACCGGAGGAAATATTCCCAACTACGAACGCCAGATGGAAAAAGCGATCAAGTGGTATACCGAAAAAGGTATTCATATACTGAAAACCGGTTATGCGGGTGCTTTTCCCGACGGACATTCGCATCACGGACAATACGGAGTCAATCATTACCAAAAGGTAGTTGAAACGGCTGCTCGTTACCATATGACTTTGGATGCGCACGAGCCTATCAAAGATACGGGAATACGCCGTACCTGGCCCAATATGATGACTCGTGAAGGTGCCCGTGGGATGGAGTGGAATGCCTGGAGTGAGGGAAATCCTCCTTCCCATCACGAGATGCTACCGTTTACCCGTTTACTGGGTGGCCCGATGGATTATACTCCGGGTACTTTCGACATATTGTTTACACAGACGAAAGATTCTCCTAAACGCCAGAAGTGGAATGACCAGGATAAAGGCAATAGCCGTGTCAATACGACACTGGCCAAACAGTTGGCAAATTGGGTTATCTTATATTCCCCGTTACAGATGGCTTCTGATATGATCGAGCATTATGAAGGACATCCTGCTTTCCAGTTCTTTCGTGATTTCGATCCGGACTGTGATGAATCAAAAGCATTGGCCGGTGAGCCGGGAGAATTTGTAGTGATAGTGCGCAAGGCTAAACAGAATTATTTCCTGGGAGCTTCTACGAATGAGGAACCACGGACTTTACCGGTCAGCCTTGATTTTCTGGAAAAGGGGAAGACTTATAAAGCAATAAGCTATGCTGATGGCGAGCAGGCTGACTGGAAAACCAATCCGACCGAATATCAGATTACGGAACAGGAGGTGACGGCAAGAGACACAATAAATATCCGCATGGCCGCCGGTGGTGGGCAAGCCATCTCATTTATGCCCTTGCAGAAATAGAAACAGCATGATAAGAGGGAGGTAGTCCTTCAATTCCGAACGCAATATTTTCAGGGCTTGCCCTATGCGATAATTGACAGTTTGCGGAGAGACGTTTAGTTTCTCCGCAATTTCTTTATGAGTCAGTTGTTGATTTCGGTTCATTTCATATGCCTGACGAAATTCTGCCGGTAGCTTTCTTAAAGCCTCTTCATACAACCTGAAAAGTTCGTTTTCCAGATAAAAGTCAGGTGAAGAAAATTCGCTTTCATATTTTTCGGCAATTTCCAGATGTACCTTACGCTTTATTTCGAAATGGGAGATTTTATTAAGTGCCTTGTTCTTGACAATAGTAAAAAGAAGAGTTTTTAAGGTTAGTTCCGGAATGAGGGTTTTTCTGTTTTCCCATAACCACATCATGGTGTCCTGCACGATTTCTTCCGATTCACTCAGTGTGACGTACTGAGAACAAAAGACGCATAGTCCGCGAAAGTAATGGCGGTAAACATTGTCAAATACTTCTTCGCACCCTTCTCTCAAGGCTGATATAACGGCATTATTATCATTTATGTTTAGGTTAGTCAGAGTCTGTGCCATTCTTTTTTTCATTGTTATTAGCGAACAAACGTAGCTAAATTTTCGGTACTGACAAAATGATTCTTCGAAGAAAAAAAGTTTGTGTTTTTATTTAGTAACTTTGCTTTCTGAAATGTATTATACATAACAACGTATGATATAGGTATAAAAGATTTGGTTAATACAATGGATGAAACAAAACTACTGAACTACTTGAAAGGAGAATCAGATGCTGAAGAGTGTCTGGAAGTAGAGACATGGTACCATGACTCTGCGGAACATAAAAAACAACTTGAACAACTATATTATATGCTTTTTGTCGGTGAGCGCAAAGCGGTGATGGATGCGGTGGACACCGAAAGTTCACTGAGCGCTTTGAAGGATCGGATGAAGCAGAAAGAGCCGGATAGAAAATCGGTGGGTAAAATGCGTGTTTCAAAATGGAAGCGTTATGCAGTACCTTTGGCTGCCTTTTTGTGCGGTTTACTGATTTCTACCGGAGCTTTGTATTGGATGTCTTCCGGCAAGTCTGCCGGATATGTTTTTGCTACGGAAGCCGGTCAACGGGCACGTGCTGTTTTGCCGGATGGCACGAAGGTGTGGTTGAATGCTTCAACGCAGCTTGTTTATAAACCTTCTTTCTGGAAGCGGGAAAGATTGGTTGATTTGAATGGTGAGGCTTATTTTGAGGTCTCTCATAATAAGCACAAACCCTTTGTTGTTAATAGTAAAGATGTCAGGACTTGTGTGCTCGGTACAAAATTCAATGTCCGGGCACGCTCGTCCGAAGCAAAGGTTGTGACGACTTTATTGAAAGGATTGGTGCAAGTGCAGCTGCCGGGACAGTCCGAAGAAGAAGGGATCTTACTGAAACCGGGACAAACGTTGAGTGTGGATACCCGTACGATGCAGTTGATGCTTACCGAAGCTGATCGTCCGGGTGATGTGTTGCTTTGGATTAACGGAAAACTGAAATTCGAACAAGCTACACTCGTGGAGATTGTGCAATGTCTGGAAAAGCATTTTGATGTACATTTCATTATTTCTGATGCACAGTTGAAAAAAGAACGTTTCACCTGTACTTTTAGTACGGATGATGATATCAGACAAATTCTTTCTATACTTGCTCTTACCAAACGTTTTGATTATAAATGTGAGGATAATAACATAATATTGACTCCCAAGGCGGGTAGATAGCGATTTATTATTATAACCTAAATCAGTAAAAGGGACTGTTTCCAATGTGGAATGGTTCCTTTTTTTATTTCTCAATCTGTATTCTTATTCTTTTTTTATTCTTTTTTTGAAAAAAGTCGCTTCTTGATTTAGTATGCTTATAGGTTGAAATGTATTATTAGCAGAAAAGTGAATATAGTTAACCCTAAAATCTGTAACGATGAACAAGGACCCTTAATTAAAAACCAACCTTAATATGAATTAGCAGTTTTCTTTTGCTAAACCTTTCAATTTTTACCTAAAACATTTTCTAATTAAAAAAGAACAAGATGAAGAAATCAGTGAAACACAAGTTTCAGTACTTGCTATTTTTTCTATTGTCGATGCCTGCTTTTATTTTTGCTTCAGCGCAAGATATCCGGGTAAATATCGACTTCACTAAAGCCCCTTTAGGTAATGTCCTGGATGAAATCGGACATCAAACCTCATTATCTATCGTGTATAACACCAGGGATGTTAACCCCAATCAACCCGTTTCCGTTAAAGCTACTAATGAAAATATTACGTCTGTGATGAATCGTTTGCTTCGGGGGACGGGGATTTCCTATTCTATTATGAACAAACACCTCATTCTTTCAGCTAATGATAAGGATAAAGCTATTCAGCAGGAGAAAATTACGGTTACGGGAAATGTCTCGGACGCTAAAGGCGAACCATTGATCGGAGTAAGTATATTGGTGAAAGGAACATCCAACGGGACAATCACCGATATGAACGGACACTTTTCAATATCGGCTGCCAAAGGAGATGTCATCGAGATATCCTATATCGGCTATGCTTCGCAGGTCATTACAGTGACAGACTCTAAGCCACTGAAAATTGTGATGCAAGAAGACACGGAAGTGCTTGACGAGGTTGTTGTAACGGCTTTAGGTATCAAGCGGGCACAAAAGGCATTGAGCTACAATGTGCAACAAGTGGGTGGCGATGCCATCAATACAGTGAAAGATGCCAATTTCATTAACTCTTTGCAGGGCAAAGTTGCCGGAGTAACGATTAACAATTCCGCCGGTGGTGTCGGTTCGGCCTCCAGGGTAGTGATGCGAGGTACTAAGTCTATAACAAAGGATAACAATGCCCTTTATGTAATCGACGGTATTCCAATGTTCAATGTCAGTTTTGGCAAGAGCGAAGGTTCCTTTGCTACTCAGAGTGGTTCGGACGGTGTGGCCGACCTTAATCCAGATGATATTGAAAGTATTAATATGCTGACCGGTCCTTCCGCAGCTGCTTTATACGGCAATGCGGCTGCCAATGGAGTTGTATTGATTAACACGAAAAAGGGATCTGCCGAGAAGACAACTCTGACAGTCAGCAATAATACCATGTTCTCTGATGCGTATATTATGCCGGAGATGCAAAACCGGTATGGAAATAATCCGGGAGAATTTGCAAGCTGGGGCAATAAAACCAGACAGGGTTATGATCCTGCCCGTTTCTTTAATACCGGAGTGAATGTAATTAATGCCATCTCTTTCTCGACTGGAACAAAGAAAAACCAGACTTATGCATCGGCTTCAACAACGAATGCAACCGGTATCCTGCCTAATAACAGTTATAGCCGTTACAACTTCTCAATCCGGAATACGGCTACTTTCCTGAAAGATAAACTGACTTTGGACATCGGTGCCAGTTACATCATCCAGAATGATAAAAATATAACGGCACAGGGACAATATTTCAATCCGTTGCCGGCATTATATCTGTTTCCTCGTAATGATAATTTTGAGGAGATCCGTATGTTCGAACGTTATAGCGAGAGCCGTGGGGTGAATGCGCAGTTCTGGCCTTACGGGCATCAGGGGCTGAGTTTGCAAAACCCGTACTGGATTATGAAACGCATGAACCGTAAAACAGAAAAGAAACGTTACATGATCAATGCAAGCCTGACTTATAAACTTACGGATTGGCTGAACGTTGCGGGCCGTGTTAAAGTAGATAATTCGGATATTCGTTTGACTCAGGAGCGTTATGCATCTACCCTGACTACTTTTGCGGGAGCCAATGGTTTCTACTCGGACCAGAACCGTACAGACCGTAATACATATGCTGATATTATGGTAAATATCGATAAGAGGATAGGGGATTTCTCGCTGAATGCCAATATCGGTGCATCTATTAAAGATTTGGTTTACGAACAAATGGGTAATGAAGGCGATCTGGCCGGTATACCCAATTTCTTTACAGTGAGAAATATTAATTATGAAAGTAATTATAAGCCCAAACAGTTCGGATATCATGACCAGTCCCAGGGGGTATTTGCGAATATAGAATTAGGTTGGCGCAGCATGGCATATCTGACCTTGACCGGACGGAACGACTGGGAGTCGCAGCTTGCCTTTACTAAACACTCCTCTTTCTTCTATCCTTCCATCGGCGGATCTGTCGTTCTGTCGGAGATGTTCCGGTTGCCCGAGTTCATCTCTTATGCGAAACTGCGTGGTTCATACAGTTCGGTGGCTTCGTCTTTCGAACGTTATTTATCGAATCCGGGCTTTGAGTTCAATGAACAGTCCCATCAGTGGGGCTCTTCAACAACTTTGCCTGCCACTAATCTGAAGCCGGAAGACACACGTTCGTGGGAGGTGGGTTTAAATGCCAGATTATGGAACCACTTCAGTATAGATGCCACTTACTATCATTCGAATACGTATAACCAAACCTTTAACATCACCCTGGCGTCGTCGAGCGGTTATTCTTCGGCTATTGTACAGACAGGTAATATCCAGAATTATGGTTTGGAACTGGCATTGGGATATAATAATACATGGAGGGATTTCAGCTGGAACAGCAGCTTGACTTATACCATGAATCGTAATAAGGTGAAACGTCTGGCCAGTGGCGCGACGAATCCGATAACCGGTGAAATCATCGATATGCCGGAGTTGCGTATGGCTGTGTTGGGAGCCGACGGGTATGGTCCCAGAGTCATCCTGAGAGAAGGTGGAACGATGGGGGACCTGTATGTAGATAAGGGGCTTCGTACGGATGGTAACGGAAATATCTGGGTAGATCCCCAGACAGGTAAAGTCGGAGTGCAGGACTATGCCGAACCTAAAAAAATAGGTACGATGAATCCTGATTTCAATATGGGATTCAGCAATACCTTCTCTTATAAAGGCGTTAGCCTGGGCGTGGTTCTGACCGCGCGTGTCGGTGGATTATGCGTGTCGAACACTCAGGGTATACTCGATTATTACGGTGTGTCCAAAGCTACAGCCGATGCACGTGATGCCGGCGGAGTGTGGATCAATAACGGATTCGTAGATGCCAAGTCTTATTTTCAAACCATCGGAGGCTCTACCGGAGGATTGGGACAATACTACACTTATAGTGCGACGAACGTACGCCTTTCCGAGTTGAACCTGAGTTATACATTACCTCGTAAGTGGTTTAACAATAAAGTGGGCATAACGGCAGGTATCGTAGGAAAGAATCTTTGGATGATTTATTGTAAAGCACCGTTCGATCCGGAAATGACCCCTTCCACTACCAGCAATTTCTATCAGGGGGTAGATTACTTTATGCAGCCGAGCACACGTAATATTGGCTTCAATGTTAAGTTTCAATTTTAAAACAAGTCGATTATGAAAAATAAAATATTAAATATGGCTTTGGCCGCAGCTATCACGCCACTCTTGTGTTGCTGTACCAGTAATTTTGAGGAATACAACACCAATCCGTACGAACCCCATTCACTCAATCCGCCCATGCTGTTTGCAACAATGATTACTACCGGAATCAATGTACAGCAGAATGACAATCAGATGATTGACCAGATGGTAGCGGGACCTTTTAGCGGCTATCTGACAATGGCTAACTCATGGGGTGGCTCTAACTTCAATACATTCAACCAGACGGAATCCTGGAATCAGATTCCTTTCAATACGCCTTTTGAGAAATTCTATTCCAACTACTTTAAATTGGAAACGGCAACCGGCGGAAAAGGTCACTATTGGGCAATGGCGAAGCTGCTTCGCGTAAATACAATGTTGCGTGTGACCGATTGTTACGGTCCCATTCCCTACAGTCAAGTGGCCAATGGCAAAACGGCTGTTGCATACGACAGTCAGGAAGATGTATATAAACACATGTTTGAAGACTTGGATTATGCAGTACAGATACTGGGCGAATTTGTAGACGAGGTCGGCGGATTGAAGCCGTTGGAGGGCTATGATCCGGTCTATAATGGAGATTATAATAAGTGGATGCGTTTTGCTAATTCGCTTAAATTGCGTCTGGCTGTCCGTATCAGTAATGTGGCGCCCGAACTTGCCCGTGCGAAAGCTGAGGAAGCGGTAAAGAGTGCCCGCGGACTGATAGATACGAATGATAATAATGCATATGTCGGTGTAGGTGCCGAACCCAATCCGCTGTGGCTGGTAGCCTCCAGCTGGGGCGAAATCCGTATCAATGCCACTATTGCCAGTTATATGAAAGGGTATTCCGATCCTCGTAGCGCAGTCTATTTCACGACATCCAAGTTGGGAGGCAATAGCCCGTATATGGGTATGCGTTCGGGATTGGAAGGAGTGAAGCCGGCCACTTATGCAGGATACTCTATGCCCAATTACGATCAGAAAGACGATATGTTGATGTTCTGTGCGGCTGAAACAGCCTTTTTGCGTGCTGAAGGTGCTCTGCGTGGTTGGGATATGGGAGGTAGTGCCCGTGACTTCTACGAACAAGGCGTTAAACTTTCATTCGACCAGCGGAAAGTGGGTGGAGCAGAAGAATATCTGGCAAATGCAGTGGCAGTGCCTGAACCTTTTGTCGACCCGACTAACCCGGTTAAATGCAATTATACACCGAAAACCAAGATAACGATTGCGTGGAATGAAGGTGCTCCTACGGAAGAAAAACTGGAGCGTATCATTACTCAGAAATGGATAGCCAATTTCCCTCTGGGCTTTGAAGGTTGGGCCGATTATCGGCGTACAGGTTATCCGGAAGTGTTTCCATCTGTCAGCAATCTGAGTAACGGAGTAATTGACACCAACCGGCAATTGCGACGTTTGCCTTTCCCATTGTCCGAGAAGCAGGGAAATGCTGCCAATGTTTCGGTAGCCGTTTCAATGTTGGGTGGCCCGGATACTGGGGCTACCGACCTTTGGTGGGCTAAAAAGAATTGATGTTTAAGCTAAAAAGAGAAAAGAAAATGAAAAAGAGATATTTAAATATAGTGGTTTTTGCGTTGTTCGTCAGCATGCTTCTGGGTTGCAGTGACTGGACCAAACCCGAGGCAGAGGATTTTTTTGAAATGCCGGGAAATGACTACTACGAGAATCTGAGAGCTTATAAACGTTCGGAGCATTCGGTTGCGTTTGGCTGGTTTGGAGGCTGGACAGGTGTGGGAGCTTCGATGGTGGGGAGTCTGATGGGACTTCCCGATAGTGTGGATTTCGTTTCCATCTGGGGAAACTGGAAGAATCTGGATGAAGCCCGGATGCTGGATAAGAAAAAAGTGAAAGAACTGAAAGGTACGCGTGCATTGATGTGCTTTATCGTAGCTAATGTAGGCGATCAGTTGACTCCCGAAGAGTATAAAGAGAATTATAAAGAATATTGGGGGTGGAAAGATGGCGATCAGGAAGCTATCGACGGCGCGATCAGAAAATATGCAAATGCCATTTGTGACTCCATCGATAAGTATGGATATGATGGTTTCGATATCGATTATGAACCTAATTATGGGTCTCCCGGAAATTTGGCCAGCTATCCCGAAAATATGCTCACTTTCGTAAAGGCGTTAGGAGAGAGAATCGGACCCAAATCGGGCACGGAGCGACTGCTTGTGATCGATGGTGAGCCACAAAGCATTCATCCGGAAACCGGACCTTATTTTGATTACTTCATCGTGCAGGCATACTCCAACCTTGCGGGTAACTCCGATACTAATCTTGACAGGCGGCTGGCCGGTACAATTGCCAATTTTAAAGAGGTACTCACTCCCGAAAAAGTGGCTAATATGTACATCGTCACAGAAAATTTCGAATCCTATGCTCCGACAGGAGGAGGCGATTATGTAGATCGTTACGGAAATAAAATGCGGGCACTTGCCGGAATGGCACGCTGGACTCCGGTCATTGATGGTAAACAAGTTCGAAAGGGCGGAGTAGGGACGTACCATATGGAATATGATTATCCGGGCGACGTTGAATACAAATATTTGCGTGAGGCAATCAGAATTATGAATCCCGCTGTAAAATGACTTAAATGAATTTGATTATGAAAAGAATAACAATAAAATCTTATTTGCTTGCTTGTGTTGTTCTGCCGATGATTCTGGCTGGATGCGAAGATGCCGATTACCGTGTGATTGACAATGCTATTTATCTGAATGAAGCATCCGAGAATGGTTCGGCAAAGGTTACGGTTGATCCTGAAAATGTTACCACAACTACTTTGACCGTACGCATGGGGCAGCCTGTTGCCGGAGATGTAACTGCTGTTTTGACGATTGACCCCTCTATTCTTAAAGAGTACAATGAAGCCAATGAAACTTCGTACGAGGTTCTTCCTGAACAATATTTTTCTTATGATAAAGAGATAAAGATTCAGGCGGGTGATGTAAGTGCGGTACCATCAGAATTTAAGGTGAAACCTTATTCGAATGAAAACGGAGAACTCTATGCCATTCCGGTATCCCTCACCGAAATTCAAGGACCGGTGTCTACGATCGGGCTTTCGTCGAAGTTTATTATTTTACTGGACAAGCCGCTGATACAGTCCGTGCCGTTTATGAATACGACAAATGCTGTAAAACCGTCCAAAGAAGGTTTGTGGGGAGTGACAACCAACGAATGGTCGCTTGAAGCCTGGGTACAAATGGATGGCTTTGACATTAATAATCAGGCTATCTTCAATTCGGGTAGCAAAGACCATGAGGTATATATCCGTTTTGGTGACGCTATGATTCCTTATAATTCATTGCAGGTGAAAACGCTGGGAAGTCAGGTTAATACGGTGACTTTGTTTGAGAAAGACAAATGGTATCATCTGGCGTTCGTCTATAATTCTTCCGGATTGTTATCGATTTATATTAACGGGGTGCTTGATGTGACTTTACAAACGAAAGGAGGCCCGGTACGGTTCGACACGATGAACATGGTTTCAAGCGGCAGCTACTTCCGGAACAATTGCCAGATGGCTCAGGTACGTCTTTGGAAGACAGCGATCAGCCAGACACAAATTCAGTCTAACATGTATTTTGCCGTGAAACCCGCTGATCCGAACCTGATAGGCTACTGGAAAATGGACGAGGGCAAAGGAAATGCTTTTGCCGATTGTACCGGACACGGATACGACCTCACGGCAGGAGGAACTCTTGTATGGAAAGAGCATGTTCGTTTTGATAAACAATAACTATGTAAAAGAAGAATAAGATATGAATAGACATTTGAATTTTGTGACCTTAATCTGTTTGATAACAGGGTTTGTATCATTGGCTTCGTGTAGTAACGATGATGATGAAATGAACAAATATCAAAAAATATATATCAGAACGGGAGTAGCACCGGGGGCTGAAATGAGTGCTGTAGTAGTGGTAGATCGCGTAAGTAATTCATCTACCGCTGACCGTTCTGATTTTGAAATACAACTGTGTGCCGTACAACCCGTTTCACGGGAGGTCACCGCTACTTTAGGTATCGATACCCTGAAAGTAAATGCTTATAATTCGGCTAAAAAGACGAAATGCGAGTTATTGCCCGGAGATAATTATGACATTGAGAAAAAAGAGTCCACTCTGAAAACCGGACAGACTGTGGCCGAGTCTTCTTTCCGTGTGGTTTTGAAGGACATAGAGAAATTGAGCAACCCTGACGGATACGTACTCCCAGTGATGCTTAAAGAAGTTACCGGTATGGACGGACAGGCTGTAAGTACATCTATGAATACGGTCTATATCCGGATTTATGCCAGCATACTCTATACCGGCTATACGAAGCCTGCAGATTGGGCGGCAGTGGACCGCAGTGCATGGGATGTAAGTTGCAGTAATGCATACGCAAACGATGATGCCAGATATGGTGCACATCTGGCTATCGATGGTGAAGCAAATACATCTTGGTTTTCGTGGGGAGTAGCCAATGCTGGAGAGTGCTGGTGGAACACAGTATTGCCCCGGCCTGTTACTTTGGCAGGATTTTCGGTTACTAAACAGAGTGCTTACGGATCGTCATACAATCTGAAAAGTGCGGAGATCAAAGTCAGGAAAGACGGGGCGACAGAATGGGTGACTTATCAGAGGACTTTGACTTTCAGGAGCTTTAAAGGAAACGAGCCGCAGTATGCAGTCATCGAACCACCTATCGGGGATGTTAAAGAGTTCAGGATTAATTGTCTGAGCCCGGATAGCTATACCGGATTTGCGGAAATAAATTTATTTGTGAAGCAATAGAGGTGTTTAGATTGTAGATAAGGGGGAGAAGCATCGGGGCCATAAGGTTTCGGTGCTTCTTTTGTGTACTTCATCCCGGCAGAGCAAAAAAAAGAACCGGTAAGGATTAGTGATTTTGTGAAGTCGGTTGTATTATTATATAGTGAATGCAACTTCTTGTCGTAATTTTGGGCTATGTTTTTAATATCCCCTATCTTTGCTTACTGGAATTGTTAACCGATGGAATTATTATAAAAAACTAACTGATGAATAAAAAGCCGATAAGCCCTGTATGTTGGGTGCCTACTGTTTACTTTGCGATGGGATTGCCGTTTGTGGCCCTTTCGATGGTTTCTGTCCTTATGTTTTCCGATATGGAGGTGTCGAATGCACAGATTGCTTTCTGGACTTCTCTCATTATGCTTCCCTGGACATTGAAGCCTTTATGGAGTCCGTTTCTGGAGATGTTTAAGACGAAGAAGTACTTTGTTGTCGCTACAGAAATCATTACCGGACTGGCATTTGCGTTGGTGGCACTTTCGCTGCCGTTGCCCGATTTTTTTCGTTATGCCATCGCTCTGATGGGGATCATTGCTCTCAGTGGTGCGACTCATGACATTGCGGGTGACGGAGTATACCTGACGGAGCTGACTGCTACCCAGCAAGCCAAGTATATCGGTTGGCAGGGAGCTTTTTATAATCTGGCCAAGATACTTGCCAACGGAGGCTTGGTTTGGCTGGCAGGTATGCTGAAGGATGAATTTGGAGTGGTACATGCCTGGATGATTGTGATGTTGATGTGTGCGGGTATTATGATTTTGATCGGCCTTTACCACATTCGGATTCTGCCTTCGGGAGGAGGTGCTTCCGGTGAAGTAAATACGGTGAGAGATGCATTGAACGTGCTTTGGGAAGTCATTCGTTCTTTTTTCCAAAAAAAACATATTGCTTTCTACATTGTCTTTATCATTTTGTACCGATTTGCCGAAGGATACGCTCTGAAGATTGTACCGTTGTTCCTGAAAGCACCGGTTGCAGATGGCGGATTGGGGCTTAGTACTCAGGACATCGGATTGGTATACGGTACGTTCGGAGCAGGAGCATTTATCCTCGGTTCGCTCTTGGCGGGTTATTACATTTCGGCTTACGGACTTCGGAAGACCTTGTTTTCTTTGTGTTGCGCTTTTAATATTCCGTTTTTGGTATACTTCCTGTTGGCACTTTACCAACCCTCTAACCTGTTGATTATCGGTACGGCCATTGTATTTGAATATTTGGGGTACGGATTTGGTTTCGTCGGATTAATGCTCTTTATGATGCAGCAAGTAGCCCCCGGCAAACACCAGATGGCACATTATGCTTTTGCCACCGGTATCATGAATTTAGGAGTAATGCTTCCGGGGATGATGAGTGGATATCTGAGCGACTGGCTGGGTTATCGTGATTTCTTTGTCTGGGTGCTGATCGCTACCATACCGGCTTTTGTCGTCACTTGGCTGGTACCTTTTACGTATCCGGACGGAAAGAAGAAATAAAAGAGAATTTCAATATAAACGAGATATATACATAATATTAATTTAATCGAATCATGGAAGAATTTAAAATTGCAGGTGCTGCTTTGCCGGCCATGCCTTGGGAAGAACGTCCGGCAGGATGCAAAGATGTAGTGTGGCGTTGTTCGGCAAATCCGATTATTCCGCGCGACTTGCTCCCTACTTCAAACAGTATATTCAACAGTGCCGTAGTTCCGTTTAAGGATGGCTATGCGGGAGTGTTCCGTTGTGATGATACCAACCGTCGCATGCGTCTGCATGTGGGGTTCAGTAAAGATGCCGTTCATTGGGACATCAATGAAGAGCCGTTGAAGTTTCAATGTGACGATGCGGAGATCGGGAACTGGGTTTATGGATATGATCCCAGGGTTTGCTTCATTGAGGACCGCTATTATGTGACTTGGTGCAACGGTTATCATGGTCCTACTATTGGTGTTGCTTATACCTATGACTTTGTAACGTTCCATCAGCTGGAAAACGCCTTTATTCCTTTTAACCGGAATGGAGTTTTGTTTCCTCGTAAGATAAACGGTCGTTTTGCCATGTTGAGTCGTCCGAGCGACAATGGACATACTCCTTTCGGAGATATTTTTTATAGTGAATCTCCCGATATGGAATTTTGGGGACGCCATCGTCATGTAATGTCTCCGGCTCCGTTTGAAGACAGTGCCTGGCAGTGCACCAAGATCGGTGCAGGACCTATTCCGATTGAAACATCAGAAGGTTGGTTGCTGATCTATCACGGTGTATTAGCTTCATGCAATGGTTTTGTGTATAGTTTCGGTTCCGCATTGCTTGACCTTGATGAACCCTGGAAAGTGAAATTCCGTTCGGGGCCTTACTTGATTTCACCCCAGAAAGAGTACGAATGCATGGGCGATGTGCCTAATGTCTGCTTCCCGTGCGCGGCGCTTCATGATTCGGAGACCGGACGAATTGCCATCTATTACGGATGTGCAGATACGGTGACGGGACTTGCATTCGGATATATTCCGGAAATTATAGAATTTACAAAACGTACAAGTATCATCTGAATCGGATAAAAAAGAAAGGGTGTAGCTATCCTGCCGGGATGGCTACACCCTTTAGATAAAAGGGCGTAACCCTGTTTGGAGTTATCCGTTGTATGCTGTCAGCATCCAAACCATTTTTTCCTGTTCCTTCAAATAGTCGCTCATCATAGCCACTGTTACCTCATCGTTGTGTGAAGAGGCGAGAGACAGGACTTTACGCTCTTCTGCTATCAGGTGCCCGTAAGTTTCAAGAATATGATTCAACGCGTCATCGGCTTTGCTCACTCCGTCCACTTCCTTGATTTGTGCCATCTTCAGGTAGTCACTGTACTTATTGGCGGGAGTTCCTCCCAGCATCAATATGCGTTCGGCTATTTCGTCCACCTTTTCGGCAGCTCCGTTATAGAGCTCTTCGAATTTACCGTGCAGTACGAAGAAACCGTGTCCTTTGATATTCCAATGAAATCCTCTTAAGTTTGCATAGTGAATTTGAAAATCGGCAAGTAATTGCTGCAATGATACTACGATGTTGTTAGCTCCCTTTTCATCCAAATGTGTATAATTTAAAGTTTTCATAATGCTATTGTTTTTTTGAGTTAATACTATATATCTTCTTTTTATCTGGAACAAAGATACGGCACAAAATGATTCGTGTCAAACTGAAAATTTCTATCTTTGCATTGATAGATTCTATATCTTTAATAAATCAGAGAACGATGACTATACAACAATTGGAATATATTCTGGCCGTCGATCAGTTCCGGCACTTTGCAAAAGCTGCCGAGTATTGCCGGGTGACGCAACCTACTTTGAGTGCGATGATCCAGAAACTGGAAGACGAATTGGGAGTGAAGCTGTTCGACCGCAGTATGACTCCGGTCTGTCCCACTTCCATCGGTAAGAAGGTGCTGGAACAGGCACGCAAAATCCTTTCGGAAACTACCTGCGTCAAGGAGATTATCAATGAGGAACAGCATTCTTTGTCCGGTACGTTCCGGCTGGCCGTATTGCCTACGATTGCACCTTATCTTTTGCCTCGTTTTTTTCCGCAACTGATGGAGAAATACCCCGATCTTGATATACGGGTTATGGAAATGAAAACACCGGATATCCGCAAGGCTTTGCTGACGGGTGAAGCAGATGCCGCTATCATTGCCAGCCTGCTGGATGATGCTGCATTAACAGAGGAGACTTTGTTTTATGAGCAGTTCTTCGGTTACGTTTCGAAAAAGGAACCATTGTTCAAACACGATGTGATTCGTACGTCCGACGTGACCGGAGAGCGGCTTTGGCTTCTTGACGAAGGACATTGTTTTCGCGATCAGTTGGTCCGTTTCTGCCAGATGGAAGCGGTAAAGGTCAGCCAAATGGCCTATCGCTTGGGTAGTATGGAGACTTTTATGCATATGGTGGAGAGCGGTAAGGGCATTACATTTATTCCGGAGCTGGCAGTGATGCAACTGAGCGAAGAACAGAAGGAGCTGGTCCGTCCGTTTGCCATCCCAAGGCCCACTCGCCAGATTGTCCTGGTTACACGAAAAGACTTTATCCGTACCAGCCTGCTGCAAGTATTGAAAGAAGAGATCCAGGCAGCAGTCCCCAAAGAGATGCTTACTTTACAGGCTGTTCAGTGTCTGGTATAAAAAAACAGCGGCGATATTTTCACAAACATCGCCGCTTTATTTCTTTTATATATCAGAATTATTCTTAGTTTTGTCAAATTTGTGCAGGTGTCTTCTGTTGTTTTATTGAGAATGAAATGATTTTATTTTTAAGTTCTTATCTTCATTGATATCTATTGTGATATACTGTATGTTGTCATAAATCGTGTTTACACGGAGCTTTATTCCTTTTGCTGTCGGCAACAGATCGGCTATATTGGCCAGTTTGAAGGAGACGAGGCTTGAACCCAGTTTACTGGGAGAGTCGTCAAAGGCGTTATGCCTGAATTCCAGACAGATATATCCGTCGTCTTCAACAGGACCTGTAATTTTGTTTTGTACCAGATTCAGCATGTGCTTTTTATTCTCGTCCATACTGCCCAGATATTGGTATTCGATGGTGAGATAATCCTTTGTAAGTGCATGCGCCGTGACGTTGATGCGGTCGTCTCCAATGCTGTCCGCCGTTGCTTCCGTCAGCGGGATGATATCCTTTGTCAGTATATCTTCTATCGTGAATATCTTACCGTTTTCATATCCGGGCTTTTCTTCTCCTTCCATCTTCACGTAACCCACAAAAACCCTCTGTCCTTCTGCGACGGTGTATTTCCAGTTGCGAATATCGGCCGTATCTGCGGGGAATACGTTATTTCCATTGTCCAGGGCAATAAAAAAATCCCTCGGGGTGTCCGCATTGGGAATTTTCATTGTACCGATGGCCAGTATTCCACCCGGAGGACAAGTGACCCAATAATCATTGTCTTCATTGTCCAGACAAGACTGCAGGATGGGCATTAGTGCCAGAATGAGGGTAAAAGTAACTAATTTAAATCTTCTCATAAGTTCCTGTTGGTTTTAGTATCCTATTTATTCATTGAGATTTATTCTTCGCTGTATTGAAGAAATGCGGGGAGCCGTGAAATATTGCATCGTAAAATGTTAAAGAAACAAAAGTGATAAAAGAGTTGTTCTCTCAGTGCAGTATTTCTATCTTTGCTGCATTTATAAGGTAAACACGTGTTTAGGAGAATGAATGAATTAGAGCTGTCGGAACGTTGCAGGCAGGGAGATAATCGTGCCCGCAAAGAACTTTATGAGCAGTACGCAGGGCGCATGCTTGGTGTCTGTCTTCGTTATGCCGGAGACAGAGACATGGCACAGGACCTGGTACACGACGGTTTCCTGAAAATTTTCGACTCCTTCGACAAGTTTACCTGGCGGGGTGAAGGCTCTCTTAGAGCATGGATGGAGCGTGTAATGGTGAATACGGCTTTACAGTTCTTAAGAAAGAACGATGTGATGAACCAAACTATGGCATTGGATGAAGTTCCCGAAACTTATGATGAACCCGATGCTTCGGCTGTCGAAGCGATTCCTCAGAAAGTGCTGATGCAATTTATTAACGAACTCCCCGCCGGATATCGTACCGTATTCAACTTATACACCTTTGAAGATAAGTCGCACAAGGAAATCGCACAGATGTTGGGGATTAATGAAAAATCTTCGGCTTCACAACTTTTTCGGGCAAAGAGTGTATTAGCCAAGAAAGTAAAGGAATGGTTGATGATCAACGGTTGACGTATGTCTTCGGACACCAAGTGAACCCGGGATTTCTAAAATAGAATAGAATGATGAAAGAAAACGAAAAATGGATAAAGGCATTCAAAGAGAAGCTTGAGGATTATTCCGAGCCGATACCTGCTTCCGGTTGGGAACGACTGGAAAAGGAGCTGATGCCCGTAACCGAAAGACGAATATATCCGTACCGCCGATGGGCCGTTGCCGCGGCTGCCGTAGTGTTGGTGGTGACGACTGCTGTAAGTTTGTATTTCCTGGATAGTCCGGTCGCAGATGAAATTCGCTATGCGACGGCTCCTTCATTGGCTGTCAATCCGGATATATTGCCGGAACCGGCTTTACCGAATGTACAGGTTGCCGTGTCCGAGCCAATGAAGCCGGCGGGAGGGACAGACGTGAGTTCCGCTTCTGGATATTTGGCGAAAGGGAATGATCCAAAGATCACTCCGGAAGCTTTTCCGGAGGCAGAGAAACATCCGGAGGCTGTGGTGGTGGAGAAGCCTGCCGAATCACAGTCTGAAGCAACTGCTGTAACGGAGAAAAAAGAGAGTACTGCCTCACAAATAGAAAAAAGGAAAGAGGCCCGGAGGCCATCCGGTAAAGACAAATACCAGTTGCCCATTGAGAGTTCTTCTGCAAAGCGGAATGGAAAATGGTCGATGGGAGTAGGGGTAGGCAATGGGGGAGGACTTCCGACGAATGGTTCGGAAAGTTTTGCACCCCGTCCGATGAGCAACAGGGTAGACCTGATGACAATTATGAATGGGGCCGTGAATATTCCCGCAGATCAGGAAGTTGTGTTTGAAGGGGGAGTTCCTTATCTGAAGTCCAGTACGACTACCGTGATGGATTATGAACATCATCAGCCGGTAAGTTTCGGATTGTCCGTACGTAAATCCCTTCCGAAAGGTTTCTCCGTAGAAACCGGATTGACTTATACGTTGTTGTCTTCCGATGTCAAGCGACAGGGAGATAACAAGATGCAGACTCAGAAACTGCATTATATCGGTATCCCGGTACGCGGAAACTGGAATTTCCTGGAAAAGAAATACTTTACGCTTTATGTATCTGCCGGTGGAATGGTTGAGAAATGCGTATATGGAAAACTGGCGGGCGATAAGGTGAATGTGAAACCTCTGCAATTTTCTGTAGCAGGTGCAGTAGGAGCTCAGTTCAATGCAACGGAGCATGTGGGATTTTATGTGGAACCGGGAGTTTCGTATTTCTTTGACGATGGTTCGAAAATACAGACTATCCGAAAAGAAACACCTTGTAACTTTAATTTGCAGGCAGGATTGCGATTCACTTATTAAAGTAAGGCAGATGTAAGCCGGAGTGGCGGTGGCATTTAATCGGAATGCCGGTGGCACTTCATTAGAATGGCGGTGGCTCTCTGGAGTGATAAAAAAATAAAGGGGATGGGGCTGTGTCCTCTGTGTTGAAAAGACTCTTGATACACTCTCATCCCCTTCTTAATGATAAGCTAATTTATTTGTACTGTCCGGAAGTATTGCCTGAATAATTTTTCGGCCTTTTCTATTTGCTCCGGAGTGTTTTCTTTCACTCCTTTCAAGAGATATTCTTTGTCCATCGCTTCGTATTTATGAACTCCTAAAGTATGATAAGGCAATATCTCTACACGCTGAATCATCCGGTACGTTCCAAGATGTTCTCCCAACTGCCGGATATCGTCTTCGAAGTCGCTGTAGCCGGGCACTAATACATAGCGCAGCCAGAATGGCTTTTGATTGGCTTCGAGCCAGGCGGCGGTTTTCAGTGTTTGTTCGTTACTTCTTCCGGTCAGAGACTGGTGGTGTTCCGGATTGAACTCTTTGATATCCAATAAAACCAAATCAGTCAACCCCAAGAGTTCTTCAACATCATTGTTCCACAGTCCGCCGTTGGTGTCGAGGCAGATGTGAATTCCAGCTTCCTTCAGTCTTTTAAAAAGTGGGATAAGAGCTTTCGCCTGAAAAGTGGGTTCTCCACCGGAGAAAGTTATTCCTCCTTTCTTACCGAAAAAAGCTTTTTGGCTGACAGCCATGCGGACAATTTCATCCGGATGGGTTGGCGTACCTCCTTTGGCTTCGATTGTGTCCGGATTGGCACAATACAGGCACCGGAAGTTACACCCCTGAAGGAAAACGACGAGCCGGAGACCCGGCCCGTCGAATGTTCCCATTGACTCGTATGAGTGTACGTTTATCATTCAATTACATTCTTTCGTGGAAACTTCGGCTGATAACTTCCAGCTGGTGTTCGCGGCTCAGCTTCACGAAGTTGACGGCATATCCTGAAACGCGGATAGTCAGTTGTGGATACTTTTCGGGATGTTCCATTGCATCCTGTAGCATTTCACGGTTCAGTACGTTCACGTTCAGGTGGTGTGCGCCTTTGGTGAAATATCCGTCCATCATGGTCACCAGGTTGTCGATACGATCCTCTTGAGTTGCGCCTAATGATTTCGGAACGATAGAGAATGTGTTACTGATGCCATCCTGTGAATCACGGTAGCGCAACTTAGCTACTGAACTGAGCGAAGCAATCGCACCATTCTTGTCACGTCCGTGCATGGGGTTGGCACCCGGTGCAAAGGCGATGCCTTTGGCACGTCCATCGGGAGTGGCACCTGTTTTCTTACCATACATCACGTTCGAAGTGATGGTCAGCAACGAGAGGGTAGGACGGGCATTCTTGTATACCGGGAGTTTCTTCAGTTCTTCGCTGAAGAAGTATACCAGGTCTACACCCAAGTGGTCTACACGGTCATCATCGTTACCGAAGCAGGGGAAAGCACCTTCGATATCGAATCCTTCAGTCAGGCCGATGTCATTGCGGTGCGCTTTCACATGCGCATATTTGATGGCAGACAGTGAATCGATAGCGATTGAAAGTCCGGCTACACCATAAGCAAGGTTAATGCGCGGATCAGTATCTACGAAAGCCATCTGAGCCTTTTCGTAATAATACTTATCGTGCATATAGTGGATGATGTTCATGGCCTCGTTATATACACGGGCGATCTGTACCAATACCTTTTTATAGTTGGCCATTACTTCTTCGAACTTCAGCGTTTCGCCTGTCAATACAGGGATGTCTTTTACCATGACAGTGCCTGTGTTTTCGCAACGTCCTCCGTTGATTGCCAGCAACAATGCTTTTGCAAGGTTGGCACGGGCGCCGAAGAACTGAATTTGCTTTCCGATTTCCTGGTAAGAAACACAACAAGCGATACCGTAATCGTCCGATTGGCGGACCTCACGCATCAGGTCATCGTTTTCGTACTGTACGGATGAAGTATCGATGGATACTTGTGCACAGAATGCCTTGAAACCTTCCGGCAGTTCAGGACTCCATAGTACAGTCATGTTAGGTTCCGGTGACGGACCTAAGTTGTAGAGTGTCTGTAAGAAACGGAAAGATGTTTTAGTGACCTTTGTACGTCCGTCGTTGAAACGTCCTCCGATGGATTCGGTTACCCATGTCGGGTCACCTGCAAAAATATCGTTGTACGACTGCATACGCAAGTGACGTACCATACGGAGTTTGATAACGAACTGGTCGATCAACTCCTGAGCGAATGTTTCCGTAATAGTTCCCTGGCTCAGTTCATATTCCAGATAGATATCAAGGAATGAAGACACGTTACCCAATGACATGGCAGCACCGTCCTGCTCTTTTACAGCAGCCAGATAAGCCATGTACACCCATTGTACGGCTTCTTGTGCGGTATATGCCGGGCGGCTGAGATCCAGACCGTAGTATTCACCCAACACCTTGATTTCTTTCAGTGCCTTGATCTGTTCGGCCACCTCTTCGCGGAGGCGAATGCGGGCTTCTGTCATCGGACCTGTAAGATTATGGAGGTCCTCTTTCTTGGCTTCGATCAGACGGTCGAGACCATAAAGGGCAAGGCGGCGATAGTCACCGATGATACGTCCGCGTGCATAATTATCAGGAAGTCCGGTCAGGAATCCCAAAGAACGGAATGAACGGATTTCATCAGTGTATACATCGAATACTCCGTCGTTGTGTGTCTTGCGGTAATGAGTGAAGATATCCTTTACTCTATCATCCACCTCTACTCCGTTTTCACGGCAAGCCTTCATTACTACATTGATTCCGCCGAACGGTTTGATGGCACGTTTCAGTACCTGATCGGTTTGTAATCCGACGATCAGTTCGTTCTCTTTATCGATATAGCCGGCAGGGTGGGAGGTTATAGTAGATACTGTAGTGTAATCAAGTGCGCGAATTCCATTGTTGTTTCTCTCTTCTTCGAGAGCTTTGAGACAGTTGTTCCAGACAGCCTTAGTGCGTTCAGTAGGTCCTTGCAGGAAAGAAGCATCCCCTTCGTAAGGAGTAATGTTGTTACTGACGAAATCTCTGACGTTGATTTCCTTGCTCCAAAGTCCATCTTTAAAGGTCTTATTCAATTCCATAAAATTAATCAGTTAGTGGTTAGTTATCCTTTAGAGCGTGCAAATTTACGATCTTTTTTCGGTTTAGGGATATAAAAGGTTCCTATTTTATGTTGAATAGCATAAAAATACCTACTTATAGGGAGGTTGTGTTCCTCTCTGTTGAAGTACTCTTTCCAAATATTTTTGCGGAAAAATTTGCAGATTTAAAAATGATTCGTACCTTTGCAGCGCTTTAAGAGAAAAGCACTATTGAAAAGTAGTTTTGGAGAGGTGGCAGAGTGGTCGATTGCGGCGGTCTTGAAAACCGTTGTAC
>ERZ831773.180-NODE-180-length-90148-cov-31.918895_pt1 | contig 90148 bp, 68 predicted proteins | sample MGYA00519696_ERZ831773 | MGnify/ENA primary metagenome ERZ831773 (study PRJEB31850, sample SAMEA3708720) | human gut metagenome | biome: human gut; feature: human-associated habitat; material: faeces | place: China | collected 2014 ...
ACCATCACCAACCCCGACGACCTGAACGCCGTCGAGGCCGCCCTGCAGCTGAAGGACGAGACCGGCTGCGAGGTCGTCGTCGTCACCATGGGCCCGCCGCCGGCAGAGGGTATGCTGCGTGAGCTGATGGCCCGCGGCGCTGACCGCGGCGTGCTGGTCTCCGGCCGCGAGTTCGGCGGTTCCGATACCTTCGCTACCTCCCAGATCCTGGCCGCTGCCGTCAACAAGATCGGCGTCGGCCCCGAGGACATCGTTTTCTGTGGCCGTCAGGCCATCGACGGTGATACCGCTCAGGTCGGCCCCCAGATTGCTGAAAAGCTGCATCTGCCTCAGGTCACCTATGTCACCGAAATCAAGAAGGACGGCAACGCCCTGACCGTAAAGCGTCAGCTTGAGGACGGCTACATGGAGCTGAAGGTCCAGACTCCCTGCCTGCTGACCTGCATCAAGGAGCTGAACACCCCGCGTTACATGAGCGTTTCCGGTATCTTCGAGTGCTACGACAAGCCGCTTGAGGTCTTTGATTACAACGCTCTGAAGGACGATCCGCTCATCGAGACCGACACCATCGGTCTGAAGGGCTCCCCGACGAACGTTTACAAGTCCTTTGCTCCTCCGGTCAAGGGCGCCGGCATGAAGGTCGAGGACGCTGCCCAGCTGGTCGGCATCCTGAACGACAAGCACCTGATTTGAGGAAGGAGAAACGAACAATGGCTGAATTCAATGCAATGGACACCGCCGCCTTCAAGGGCGTGTGGGTATTCTGCGAGCAGCGTGAAGGTCAGATCCAGACCATCAGCTATCAGCTGCTGAGCGAAGGCCGCAAGCTGGCCAACGACCTGGGCGTTGAGCTTTGCGGCGTTGTTATGGGCAGCGAGCTGAACGAGGACTATGTCAAGGCGCTGGGCGGCTACGGTGCTGACCGCGTTTACAACATCGACAGCCCTCTGCTGAAGGACTACACCACCGATGGCTATGCCAAGGCGCTGTGCGACCTCATCATGGACAAGAAGCCTGAGATCATGCTGATCGGTGCGACCAACCTGGGCCGCGACCTCGGCCCCCGCTGCGCAGCCCGTCTGCACACCGGTTTGACCGCCGACTGCACTCATCTGGACGTCGATGTCGAGAAGTACAAGAACTTCCTGCGCACCACCTCCAACATTGATGTGGACAACACCAAGTTTGAGGAGAACACCAACCTGAAGATGACCCGCCCGGCTTTCGGCGGCCACCTGATGGCTACCATCATCTGCCCCCGCTTCCGCCCGCAGATGTCCACCGTGCGCCCCGGCGTTATGCAGACCCAGCCGTTTGACGAGGCCGGTGCTGCCAAGGTCGTAGTTGAGAAGGTCACCCCCGCTCTGACCGCTGAGGACATCCATGTTCAGGTGCTCGACATCAAGAAGAGCGCCGAGAAGCTCGTTGACCTGATCGGTGCCGACGTTGTCGTCGCCGTGGGCCGCGGCATCTCTGCCGACCCCGAGAAGGGCATCAAGCTGGCTGAGGAGCTGGCCGGTGTTCTGGGCGGCGTTGTCGGTGCCTCCCGTGCCGTCACCGATGCGGGATGGCTGTCTGCTGACCATCAGGTTGGCCAGACCGGTAAGACCGTGCATCCCCGCATCTATGTTGCGCTGGGCATCTCCGGTGCCATCCAGCACGTTGCCGGTATGCAGGATTCCGAGAACATCATCGCCATCAACAAGAACGAGAACGCCCCCATCTTCGATGTTGCCACCTACGGCATCGTCGGCGATCTGTACAAGGTCGTTCCCGAGCTGATCAAGGAGATCAAGGCTGCCAAGGCTTGATTCCGCCCGTAATCAACAAGAGCCGTGCCCCGCAAAGGGCACGGCTCTTTGTTTTTTTGTATTGCTCAGTCTGCCACAGCCGGGGCGGTCAGCAGCTCCGGCGGCAGCTCACTCTCGTCCTCATTGACGAGGGAATCATCGACATCAAATGTCGCACCAAAGGCCTTTGCGGCAGCATCCGCCACCAGATCGGCATCGACCAGCTCACTGTCTGCCATGACATACAGCAACTTATCATCAAAGCTGACCACGCGGGCCTTATCTGCCTCCACGCAGACCCACTTGCGCATACTGATGTTTTCCTCCATCGAATCGGCGATCTCGCGGGCATCGGCCTTGTCCTTGAGGCGCAGCAGCACCAGGCTGTACGCCTGGCTTCCGGTCATCGGCTCGCTGACTACTGCGGCATCCACCTTGTCCACATTGTCCGCGGTCAACCCCGCCAGATAGCCGTACCAGCTCTCGTCGGTCAGGTCGATGGCCACCGTCTCCATGCCCATCAGGTCAACCGGCTGGACGTTATAAATAGCATCCACCATCTCGCTCAGCTCCGCGTCCGGCTGCGGCTCGGCGGTCTCACCGGTATCCTCGCCGTCAACGCTGAACTCCGGGTCCAGCTCCGCGCCTTCCTCGGGTCTTGTGGCAGGTTGGTTCGCAAGATCGTTGCTGTCAGCCTTTTGGCTGCCGCAGGCAGACAGGAACAGGGCGGTCAGCAGGGCTGTTGCAAAAAGCAGCTTTTTCATCGTAAAATTCCTTTCTCGGTCAGAATATTCTCGGGCGCAAAGTGTGCGTCCCAGTCGTCGCAGGGCAGCTCGTCCAGCAGCAGGGCCTCGGGGCAGAGCAGCAGCCCCGCTCCCTTATAGTGTGCCAGAAATCGGTCATAATACCCGCCGCCGCGCCCCAGCCTGACCCCGTCGCGGCTGGCGGCCAGGCAGGGGACAAGGGCCAGCGCCGCGGCGTATCCCGCCGGGTCGGCGGCGGGCAGGTCGGCGGGCGGCTCCTGAATGCCGAACGCCCCGGGCCGCAGCAGGCGCAATGCCGGTATCTCCACCCATTCCATCTCGGTTTTGCTCCGCACACGGGGCAGCAGCAGGCGCTTGCCGTCGGCCAGCGCGCGTCTTAGTATTTCCGCCGTGTCCGGCTCATCCGGCATGGCCGCAAAGGCCAGCACTGCCCCGGCACTCTGCCATTGCGGCAGGCTGAACAGCGCCTGCGCCATGCCGCGGCCCACAGCCGCCATATCCAGTTCCGCGCGCCGGGCCTTGGCCCATGCGCGGGCTTCGCGTTTTGTCATTCTGCACACCACCTTCCGGGCTATCATACCATATCTGCCCTCCACTTAACAAGACGGAAAAGCCGTCCTGTTGTTACAGCAGCGACAAAATTTTTCCGCCATCTTGCCCGGCGCAGTGAAATAGAGTATAATATATCCTGTATCGCTGTGTATTAGACTTATGAAATATAAAAAGGAGATTCCAAACCATGAGCAAGTTCAATTTCATCAAGACCGATATTCCTGACGTGCAGATCATCGAGCCGACTGTTTTTGGCGATGACCGCGGCTATTTTATGGAGACCTACCAGATCGACGAGTTCGCCGCAGCGGGCATCGACAAACCCTTCGTGCAGGATAACCAGAGCCGCTCCACCAAGGGCGTGCTGCGCGGCCTGCACTTCCAGACCAAGCACACTCAGGGCAAGCTCGTCCGCGTGACCCTGGGCGAGGTGTTCGATGTCGCCGTCGACTGCCGCCCCAACAGCAAGACCTTCGGCAAGTGGGTGGGCGCAACGCTGTCCGCCGACAACAAGAAGATGCTCTGGATCCCCGAGGGCTTCGCCCACGGCTTTGTCGTGCTGTCCGATGTGGCCGAGTTCTGCTACAAGTGCACCGACGTCTACGACCCCACCGCCGAGGGCGGCATTCCCTACGATGACCCGACGGTCAACGTGCAGTGGCCCGACTGCGGCTGCGAGCACAAAACCAGCGCTAAGGACAAGGAGCACACCCCGTTTGCCGCCCAGAAGTTCGAATATTTTGAGAAATATTGAGGGTAAACCGTGCAGAAACTGAAAGACACCTTCGCAGGCTTCTGGAAATACCGTTACCTGCTGCAAAACCTGATTTCCCGTGATTTCAAACTGAAATACCGCCGCAGCGTGCTGGGCGTGGCGTGGAGCGTGCTGAACCCGCTGCTGACCTGTCTGGTCATGTGGGCCGTGTTCGGTGCGCTGTTCAACCAGCGCGGTCAGGGCATCGAGGACTTTCCTCTGTTCCTTATCATCGGCCAGCTGATGTTCAACTTCTTCCGCGAGAGCACGACCATGGCCATGGAGAGCGTGCTGAAGAACGGCCCGCTGCTGCGCAAGGTCTATATTCCCAAATACATCTTCCCGCTGGAAAAGTGCTGCTTTGCGCTCGTCAACTTCTTTTTCAGTCTCGTGGCGCTGTTTATCGTCGCGCTGCTGACCTGGTCGCACATCTCGATCGGGACTGTGCTGCTGGCCATTTATCCCCTTGTGATGCTGTTTATTTTCAGCCTGGGCATCGGGCTGATTTTGTCCACGCTCTACGTTTTTGTGCGTGACATCATGCACATCTGGGAGGTCTTTTGCACACTGCTTGTCTACGGCAGCGCCATCTTCTACGACCCGCGCCAGATGGAAAGCTGGATGCAGTACGTCATCAACCTGAACCCCATCTACTGGTACATCACCGCCGTGCGTTCCTGCGTCATGTGGGGCGAGGGGCTGACCCCCAACATGGTGCTGATTCCGTTCCTCTGCGCCGCGCTGAGCCTGGGCCTCGGCATCTGGGTGTTCAAAAAGAATCAGGACAAGTTCGTCCTGTACATGTAAGGGGGCATCGAAATGGCAGAGCAGAAACCCATCATCTCCATCGACCATGTTTCGATGCGCTTCAACCTCTCCAAGGAAAAGCACGAAAGCCTGAAAGAGTACTTCGTCGCGCTGCTGCACGGCGGTGTGCGGTTTGACGAGTTCTTCGCGCTGGACGATGTATCGTTTGATATTATGCCCGGCGATTTCTACGGCCTCATCGGCCTGAACGGCAGCGGCAAGTCTACGCTGCTGAAAGTGATTTCCGGCGTCTACAAGCCCAGCGCCGGCAAGGTCACGGTCAACGGTACGATTGCGCCGCTGATCGAATTGGGCGCGGGCTTTGACATGGACCTGACCGCACGGGAAAACATTTATTTAAACGGCACCGTGCTGGGCTACACACCCAAGTACATCGACTCAAAGTTCGACGACATCGTCGAATTCAGCGAATTGCAGGATTTTCTCGACGTGCCGCTGAAAAACTACTCCTCCGGCATGGTCGCGCGTCTGGCGTTCGCCGTGGCAACGATAACGAAGCCCGACATCCTGATTGCCGACGAGATCCTTTCCGTCGGTGACTTCCTGTTCCAGGAGAAGTGTGAAAAGCGCATGGCCGAGCTGCTGTCCGGCGGCACGACGGTCATTCTGGTCAGCCACTCCATTGACCAGATCGAGCGTATGTGCAACAAGGTAGCCTGGCTCGACCACGGCCATCTGCGCCGCATCGGCGCGACGAAGGAAATTACCGCCGAGTACCGAAGGTTCGAGAAAAAGGACGCCATGCCGGCCAAAGTCACCGAGGAATAAGCTATGTCCGAGAACACGAAACCGAACAACGAGCGCCCTGCCGACCTGGCCGTACAGGACAGCGTCGGCGGCATGGCGCGGCGGCTTTTGAACCCCGCCCACCTGCGGGACCTCGCGGGGCGCAGCGTCAAGACCCTGCGGGAGCAGGGGGCCGAGCAGCTCTGGCGCGATGTGAAATTCCGCATCGGGCTGGCGATGCACCACGACGACTGGCGGCACCGCGCCGACATTCCGCTGCGCCGGGAGCTGAAGGCCCAGCGCGCCGCGCACCTGCAGGGGCCGAAGATCAGCATCATCGTGCCGCTGTACAACACGCCCGCCAAGCTGTTTGACGAGATGCTGCAAAGCGTCGTCAGACAGACCTACACAAACTGGGAATTGGTGCTGGTGGACGCATCCGACGCCGACAAGCGGCTGGAGCGCCGTCTGCCCAAGGCTGTACCCGGCACGATTGTGTATGAGCCGATTGAAAACGGCGGCATTGCCCTCAACACGACCCGCGGATTTGCGCTGGCGCACGGCGAGTACATCACACTGCTGGACCACGACGACGTGCTCTACCCGAACGCGCTGTTCGAGGTTGTGCAGACGATACAAAACACCGGAGCGGATTTTGTCTATAGTGATGAAATCGTTCTCTCCGCCGATTTGAAGGAGTTGGGCGGCTACCACTTCAAGCCCGACTTTGCGCCCGACTACCTGCGCGGGGTCAACTTTATCACGCATCTGGCGGTGTTCAGCCGTCCGCTGCTGGACGCGGCGGGCGCGTATGAGTCGAAGGAGTTTGACGGTGCACAGGACCATGATTTGATCCTGCGCCTGACAGAAAAAGCACAGCGCATCGAGCATATCAAGAAGGTTCTCTACATCTGGCGTGCCGCGGCCGGCTCCACCGCCGCGGGCATGGAGGCCAAGCCCTACGCCGTCGCGGCGGGGGAGCGCGCCATCGACGCGCAGCTCAAGCGTCTCGGTCTGCCGGGCCACGCCATGGCCGTGCCCGACGCGCCCGGCGCATTTCAGGTGCGGTACGAGCTGATCGGCCACCCGAAAATCAGCGTACTGATCCCCAGTAAAGACCACATTGACGACCTGGACCGCTGCCTGACGAGCCTGTACAAAAACGCGGGCTACGACAATTTTGAGGTCATCGTCATCGAGAACAACTCCACCGACCCGGCGACGTTTGCCTATTACGAGACACTGCCCAGCCGCTTTGCCGACTGCCGCGTCGTCTACTACAAGGGCGTGTTCAACTTCTCGGCCATCAACAACTTCGGCGCGACGTTCGCCGAGGGCGAGCACCTGCTGCTGCTCAACAACGACATTGAGGTTTTGTCCCACGACTTTTTGCGGGAATTGCTCAGCTACAGCCAGCGGCCCGACGTAGGCGCGGTGGGCGCCAAGCTCTACTACCCGGACGACACGATCCAGCACGCGGGCGTGCTGATGGGCATCAACGGCAGCGCGGGCCACAGCCACAAGAGCTACCCCCGCACCGCTGTGGGGGACATGTACCGCTTGGTCACGACGCAGAATTATATGGCCGTGACGGGTGCCTGCCTGATGACAAAAGCGTCGCTCTACCGCGCATTTGGCGGGCTGGACGAGGAAAAGTTTGCCGTCGCCTACAACGATGTGGATTATTGCTTAAAGCTGTGGCAGAAGGGGCTGTTGAACGTTTACACCCCGCGCGCCGAGGCCTACCACTACGAGAGCAAGAGCCGCGGTCTTGATACCTTAAGCGAGAACGCCAAGCGGTATGAGCGCGAAAAGGCGAATTTCTACGCGAAATATCAGCAGTATATCGACAATTACGACCCTTATTACAACCCCCATTTCAACAACCTGTTTGAGAATTTCGGGTTGAAGTGATGGAAACCGTATTGCCGAAGCGCAAGTCTCACCATTTGCAGGGTTACGATTACAGCCAAAACGGCGCCTATTTTATCACAATATGCACGCACCAACGCAGAATGTTGTTTGGCCCGAACCGGGCTCCCGTAGGGGCGGATTCCATATCCGCCCGCATGGCGGCGCGCGTTTTCCGGGAGATCATCGGCCAATATCCGGCGGTCCATTGCCGTTATTTTGTGGTGATGCCCAATCATTTTCACGCGTTGGTCGAGATTGAACGGGCACGGGCGGATATGGAATCCGCCCCTACGATTATCAGCATCGTGCAGGCGTTCAAACGGTATTCTACCGTCGAGTACATCCGTCTTGTCAAGCGCAGGCAAGCCGCACCGTTCGATAAGCACCTTTGGCAGCGTTCCTTTCACGACCACGTCATCCGCAATGAAACCGATTACCGCATGATTGCGGAATACATTCAATCCAACCCCCGCCTTTGGCACAAAGACTGCTTTTATGAGGAGCCATCCCATGAGCCTTGAAACGAAACGCATCAAAGAACTGTTCGGCTATGCGCGGACGCTGACAAAAGAACAGGGCGTCGGCGTCATGGCCGGGCGGGCCGTCGGCTTTTTTAAGCGGCGGTTCTTCGGCAAAAAAGCGCGGTATCTGCCGTCGAAGCAGACGTTGGAGGCCCAGCGTGCCGACGCAGCCGCCCGCGCCGACGGCTGGCCGACCATCAGCATTCTAACGCCGCTGTACAACACACCGCCGCAGTTTTTGCAGCAATTTTTGGACAGCGTGCAGGCCCAGACCGCGCCGAATTGGCAGCTGGTTCTGGTGGACGCCAGCGACGGTGCCCACCCCGACGTGGGCGAGACAGTCCGCACCCGCGCCGCGCAGGACAAGCGCATCGTCTACGCCAAAATCGAGAACAAGGGCATTGCCGCCAATACGAACGAGGCCGCGAAGCTCGCAGCGGGTGAGTATCTGGCCCTTGCCGACCACGACGACATGCTCGCGCCTCATGCCGTCTATTGCATGAGCAAAGCACTGGCCGAGAGCGGCGCGGCGTTTGCCTACAGCGACGAGGCCCTGTTTGAGAAAACGCCCGAGCACCCGCGCATCGGCCACTTCAAGCCCGATTATGCGCCCGAGTACCTGATGGCCGTCAACTACATCTGCCATCTGGCCGTGTTCAAAAAATCGCTGTTCGACGCCGTCGGCGGTGAGCGCCCGGCCTGTGACGGTGCGCAGGATCACGATTTGTTCCTGCGTCTCATCGACGAAATGCAGCGCTGTGACCCCGCAGCCAAGCCGCTGCACATCCCGCAGGTGCTGTATTACTGGCGCGTGCACGCGGCATCCACCAGCGGCGGCACGGCGGCCAAGCCCTATGTGGAAAAGGCTGCGCAAAAGGCCGTGGCCGACCATCTGGCCGCCACAGGGCGGCAGGGCAGGGTGGAGCCGGGCAAATTCCCGGGCACCTGCCATGTGGTGTGGGACATTCCCGAGCCGCAGCCGCTCGTGTCAATTTTGATTCCCAACAAGGACCACACCGACGATTTGGAAAAATGCCTGCACAGCATCTACGCCAAAACGACCTACGAGAATTTCGAGGTCATCGTCATTGAGAACAATTCCACCGACCCGGCCACAGCGGCCTACTACAAAAAACTGCCGGAGCGGTATGACCGCGCGCGGGTCGTGACTTACAAGGGCGGCTTCAACTTCAGCCGCATCAACAATTTTGGCCGCAGGTACGCGGCGGGCAAGTACCTGCTGCTGCTCAACAATGACGTCGAGGTCATCAACGGCGACTGGCTCACCCAGATGGTGGGCGAGTGCAGCCAGCCCGACGTCGGCCTCTGCGGGGCAATGCTCTACTATCCCGACGACACGATCCAGCACGCCGGCATCATCACGGGGCTGGGCGGCTACGCCGGGCACAGCCACAAGTACCACAAGCGCGGCGGCAGCGGGTATATGTTCCGGCTGGCCACGGTGCAGGATTTCTCCGCCGTGACAGCGGCCTGCCTGCTGGTGCGCACCGCCGTTTACGACGAGCTGCACGGCCTGGATGAGGAGTTCACGGTTGCCTACAACGATGTGGACTTCTGCCTGCGTGTGCGCGACGCGGGCTGGCGCATTGTCTGGACGCCCTACGCCGAGCTCTACCACTACGAAAGCAAGTCCCGCGGCTCCGACGAGAACGATCCCGCCAAAAAAGCACGCTTTGACGCCGAGCATGAACGTCTCTACGCCGTGCACGGGCGGGAGAATATTCTGCACGACCCCTATTACAGCCCGTCGCTGTCGCTGGATTATGAGGATTTCCGCGAGAGCGGGGATTTGCGGAATCTGAAATGAGTTGATTGCCTTCCCCCGTGGGGGAAGGTGCCCGAGGCCCCGACCGAGGGCGGATGAGGGGTGGGTTTGCCCTATTGCCCGTCAGTGGGAAATTCCCGGTAAGTTTGCCCCTCATCAGTCAGCGGGCGGGGCCGCTGACAGCTTCCCCCTCTGGGGAAGCCATACTGACAAAAAATGCACGCCGTAAATTTCACGGCGTGCGTTTTTATTATTCCTTTTTATCCGGCGGGAACTCACCCTGCTTTTCGGCTTCCAGGCGGCTCAGGCGGGCTTCAAGCTCGGAGATGCGCTGGTTGACAATATCCGGCAGATCCTGCTGGTCCAGATCGTCCGCCGGGCAGCACTTGATATTGCCGACGCGGACGATCTCCGCGGGTACACCGACGGCAGTGGCGTTGGCGGGCAGGTTCTTCAGCACAACGCTGCCCGCGCCGACGCGGACGTTATCACCGATGTAGACCGGGCCCAGCACCTTCGCGCCCGCGCCGATTAGCACATTGTCGCCCAGCGTCGGATGGCGCTTGCCGGTGTCCTTGCCGGTACCGCCCAGGGTGACGCCGTGGTAGATCGTGCAGTTGTCGCCGATCTCCGTCGTCTCACCAAAGACGATGCCCATACCGTGGTCGATAAAGAGCTTGCACCCGATCTTGGCACCGGGGTGGATCTCGATGCCGGTCAGGTGGCGCGCCAGCTGGCTGACAAAACGGGCCAGGAAGAAACACCGGTGGTTGTACAGAAAATGTGCGATCTTGTGCGTGACCAGCACATGAAAGCCGGGGTACAGGACGATGACCTCCGCCACATTGCGCGCGGCGGGGTCCTTATCGCGGATATTTTTTGCATCTTCCCAAAGGCCCATAGTTCGTTCCTCTTCCTATTTACCATACTTATTGTAAATATACCACAAAGCCGGACAAAGTGCAATGCTGTACGCGCCGCGCGCGGATTTTTGCGGATTTTGTCAAATCCTCCAAAAGTCAGCGCAAAAATCTATAAAATCCTTACTTTTGCAAAAAGCCCGTTTGCATTGACACCGCCGCCCCTGCATGGTACAATAAGTAAAACTTAGGTAAAGCCATAGGAAGGAGTGTGCCGGGATGATGCGTTTTATTTCTGTCTTTAAAAATCACAGCGCAGTGTTCTTTCCCGTCGCTGCTTTGTGTATGACTTTTTGACTTTTCCCTTTTGGGAAAAGTTTTTTTTTGCCCATGCGCGGCTTAGAGGCGCATGGGCAAAAAAACAACCGCGTACAGCGGTTGTTCCGCAATTTACGTCCGCGAACGCGGACAATGAATTTGGTAGAAACTATAGGGAGGTTCCCACCATGCTGGTCCGCAACGCAAAGGACAGCGCGGGCAAGGCCATTGAGGTCTGGCTGCGCGACGGAAAAATTGCCGCTGTCGGTCTGGGGCTGCTCGTCCCGGAAGGGGAGGAGGTGCTCGATGCGAAGGGCCGCACGGTCCTGCCCGCCTTCATCGACACCCACTGCCACTGGCGCACCCCCGGCTTTGAGTACAAGGAGGACATCTCCACCGGCTCCGCCGCGGCTGCCGCGGGGGGGTACACCTTCGTCAACCTGATGCCCAACACGAAGCCGGTCTGCTCCAGTGCCGAGATTGCCCACGCCGTTGAGGCCGAGGCCGCCCGCGTCGGCCTGTGCGACGCAAACCAGACCGTCTCCATCACGAAGGATTTCGACGGCAAAACGCTGAATCATCTGCTGACCCTGCCCGAGGACATCAAGTTCATCACCGAGGACGGCAACGGCGTCATGAACAACGCCGTCATGGCCCGCGCGTTCGCGATTGCCACCGAGCGCGGCCTGACCATCATGTCCCACGCCGAGGATCGTGAGATCAGCCCCTGGGACTACCGCCTGGCCGAGAACATCGAGACTGTGCGCAACTGCCATCTGGCCGAGTACTACGGCACCCGGCTGCACATGTGCCACGTCTCCACCAGGGAATCCGTCGATGCCGTCCGCATGAGCCGGATGCGCGGTGCGCGGGTCAGCTGCGAGGTCACGCCGCACCACCTGTGGTTTGACGACAGCCGCCTGACCTACCGCGTCAACCCGCCCATCCGCAAGGCGGACGACGTGACCGCGCTGATCGACGCCATCAAGGACGGCACCGTGACCTGCATCGGCACCGACCACGCCCCCCATACCGCCGAGGAGAAGGAGAAGGGCGCTGCCGGTATGGTGGGTCTGGAAACGGCCTTCGGCGTCTGCTACACCAAGCTCTGCCGTGAGCAGCGTCTGCCGCTGGAAACGCTCAGCTTCCTGATGAGCGCCGGTCCCGCCGCCGTGCTGGGCCTGGCCGACCGCAAGGGTATGCTGGAGCCGGGCTACGACGCCGACATCGTACTGGTTGACCTTGACCACATGTACGAGGTCCACGCCGACGAGCTGCACAGCAAGAGCAAGAACTGCCCCTACGACGGCGCACTGCTGTACGGAAAAGTGGTAACCACGATCAAAGGCGGGAAGGTTACGTTCCAGATTGAGGAATAACACCCCTTCACGCACAAAACACCCGTAGGGGCACATTCTATATGCGCCCGTGCAGGCTGCCGCTGGCACAGTCCCGCGGGCGGATAGGGAATCTGCCCCCTACGATTCCCAACTTTATATAATAGAGAGCCGCAATTTATATACATCAAACGGAGGAATCAGCATGCTTACCAACATGGACAAGCTCTACGAGAGCGTCGCAGCAAACGGCCCGGTCTGCGTGGGCCTGGACACCGAGATCAGCTACCTGCCCACCACCGACACCGCCAAGACGGCAGGGGAGAACGTCGTCGCGTTCAACCGTGCGCTGATCGACGCCACCAAGGGCGTCGCGGGCTGCTACAAGGTGCAGATCGCCTATTATGAGTCCCTGGGCTTGGACGGCATGCGCGCCTACGCCGAAACGCTGAAGCAGGCCCGTGCCACCGGCCTGCCCGTCATTGCCGACATCAAGCGCGGCGACATTGCCAAGACCGCCGAAATGTACGCCAAGGCGCACTTTACCGGTGATTTCGAGGCCGACATCATCACACTGGCCCCCTACATGGGCCTTGACTCCATCAGCCCGTATCTGCCGTACTGCGCCGAGCAGGGCAAGGGCGTGTTCGTGCTCTGCCGCACCTCCAACCCCGGCGCGAAGGACTTTGAGTACAAAAAGCTCGACGATGGCCGCCATGTGTACGACCTCGTCGGCGACAGCCTGACCGCCCTTGGCAAAGACTACATGGGCGAGCACGGCTATTCCAGCATCGGCCTGGTCATCGGCGGCACCCACACCGAGGAGGCCACCGCCATCCGCGCGGCCTACAAGGACACCTTCTTCCTGATCCCCGGCTACGGCGCACAGGGAGGCAAGGCGGCGGACATCGCGCAGTACCTGACCAAGGGCAACGGCGGCGTTGTCAACTCCAGCCGCGGCATCCTGCTGGCCTACAAGAAGCAGCCCGGCGTTGCCTTTGACGAGGCTGCCTACAACGAGTGCGTGCGTATGCGGGAGGATATTCAGGGTGAATGCAACAAGCTGTAATCTGACGGTCCTGCGTCAGGAAACCGTCGCAGAGGATATTATGCGCCTTACGGTCCAGTGGCAGGACCGCAGCCGTGAGCCCCACGCCGGGCAGTTTTACATGCTGCGCGCCTGGGCCGCGGACGCCACGCCGATTCTTTCCCGCCCCATCAGCGTTGACGACTTTGACAACCAGACCGGCGCACTGACCTTCCTGTATCAGGTCAAGGGCGAGGGCACCCACAAGCTGGCCGCGCTGAAAAAGGACGACACGCTGACCGTGACCGGCCCCTGCGGCAACGGCTTTGACACTGCCGCACTGGCCGGGCAGTACAAGCGCATTGCCGTGGTCGGCGGCGGCATCGGCACCGCGCCGTTGCTGCTGCTCTGCAAGGAGCTCTGCCGCGCGGGCGTGCGCCCCGACCTGTTCGTGGGCTTCCGCGACACGACCTACGGCATGGACCGCTTTGTGCCCTGGTGCCGCGACATCTACGCCGCAACCGACTCCGGCAAGGAGGGACACCACGGCCTGGTCACCGACCTGCTGGACGTGAGCAAGTACGACATTGTGCTGACCTGCGGCCCCATGGTCATGATGCGCGGCGTGGCTAAGCTCTGCGCCGCCGCAGGCGTGCCCTGCCTGGCCAGCCTTGAAAAGAAGATGGCCTGCGGTCTGGGCGCGTGCCTGGGCTGCACCTGCCATACGAAAATCGGCCCGGTCACCGTCTGCAAGGACGGCCCGGTCTTTAACGCACAGGAGGTGTTTGACTGATGGCAGACCTGCATGTTGATTTTCTCGGCAAGCGGCTGGCCGGGCCGGTCATCGCGGCCAGCGGCACCTTCGGCTTCGGCCCCGAGTACGCGGGCATTGAGGATCTGCGCGTGCTGGGCGGCATCTCCGGCAAGGGGCTGACCCTGAACGGCCAGCCCGGCAACGAGGGTGAGCGCCTCTACGAGACGCCGTCGGGCCTGATGAACTCCATCGGCCTGCAGAACCCCGGTGTGCAGCACTTTATCGACCACGAGCTGCCTGCCATGCGCCGGTGCGGCACCACCGTCTGGGCGAACCTCGGCGGCCACACGATTGAAGAAAACGTCGAGGGCGTGCAGATGCTCTGCGCCGCGGGCGTGGATTTTATTGAGCTGAACATCAGCTGCCCCAACGTCAAGCAGGGCGGTCTCGCGTTCGGCATCCGCGCGGCAGACGCCGGCGAGGTCGTCAGCACGGTGCGCAAGGTCTGCACCGTGCCGCTCATCGTTAAATTGAGCCCGCAGGCCGAAAGCATCCCCGAGATGTGCAAGGCCGTTGAGGCTGCCGGCGCGGACGCCATCAGCCTGTGCAACACCTTCCAGGCGTGCGCGATCGATCTGGAAAAGCGCCGTCCCGTGTTCAACAACACGTTTGCGGGCCTGTCCGGCCCGGCGGTGCGTCCCATCGCCCTGCGCATGGTCTGGCAGGCCGTGGGGGCCGTCAGCATCCCCGTCGTGGGACTGGGCGGCATTCTGACGGGCAAGGACGCCTTGGAGTTCATCATGGCCGGTGCAGCGGCGGTACAGGTCGGCACCGCGAACTTCCTGGACCCGAAGGCCTGCACCCGCATCACGAACGAGATCGGCCAGTGGATGGACGCCCACGGCGTCAAGACGCTGGATGAGATCAGAGGGTGCGCACGGTAAATCACCGGCTGCCTTCCCCTCAGGGGGAAGCCGCCTCACCATATACATTTTGCTTGCATTTTTATACAAAATATGCTACTATAAGTTGAATAACATACAGGAGGAACAAATTATGGCACGCGAAGCACTTGAAGTTTTAAAGGAATGTGAAGCATTTTTAGAGGGGCACTTCCTGCTTTCCTCCGGGCGCCACTCCGGCGCTTACTGCCAGATGGCATTTCTGCAGCAGTACCCCGACAAGGCCGCCGAGGTCATGGCCCCGGTTGCCGAGAAGCTCAAGGAGCTGAACATCGACGTCGTGGTCGGCCCTGCCATGGGCGGCATCGTCTACGCCTACGAGCTGGGCCGCCAGATGGGCAAGCGCGCCATCTTCACCGAGCGCGTCGACAACGTCATGACCCTCAAGCGCTTCAGGATCAACCCGGGTGAGCGTTGCATCATCGCCGAGGACGTCGTCACTACCGGTGTTTCCAGCCTCGAGACCAAGCGCGTCATCGAGGAAAACGGCGGCATCTGCGTGGGCATTGCCTGCGTCGTGGACCGCACTCGCGCCGAGGCCCCGTCCCCGATTCCCATCGTCGCCAGCGCCCTCAAGCTCGACCTGCCCAACTACGCCCCTGAGGAATGCCCCATCTGCAAGGAGGGCAAGCTCCCGCTGGTGCACCTGGGCAGCCGCAAAATGAAGGAAGCTGCGAAGCAAACCCTGTAAAAGATAGGAGATAGGAGATGGGTACAGTTTGCCTTTTCTCCTCTCTCCTCACTCCATATCTTAAATGTAAAGTGAGAGGCTACCAACTATGCAGGCATATCTGATATTGGCCAATGGCCGGGTGTTCCGCGGCGTCAGCGTAGGCTGCCCCGGTACCACCATCGGTGAGGTCGTCTTTGCAACCGGTATGGTCGGCTTTGAGGAAACCCTGACCGACCCCAGCTACTACGGCCAGATCATCACCCAGACCTATCCGCTCATCGGCAACTACGGCATGAACAGTGAGGATGTCGAGAGCACGAAGATTTGGGCCAGGGGCTACATTGTGCGCGAAGCGTGCAAGACCCCGTCCAACTTCCGCAGTGAGGAAACGCTGGATGCCTTCCTGAAAAAGAACGGCATCATCGGCATTGAGGGCATCGACACCCGCAGCCTGACCCGCACCCTGCGGGAGAGCGGCGTTATGAACGGCGCGATCACCACCGAGTTCGACCCCGACGCCGAGCCCGAGAAGAAGGCCGCGCTGCTGCCCGAGATCGCCGCCTACGCCGTTGTCGACGCCGTCAAGACCGTCACCTGCCGCGAGGCCGTGACCTATGAGCCGACGGCTGCCGGTGCATGGGGTGACACGCCGCTGCACGTGGCGCTGCTCGACCTGGGCTGCAAGAACAACATTGTGCGCTGCCTGCAGAAGCGCGGCTGCCGCGTGACCGTGCTGCCCGGCACGACCACCGCCGCCGAGCTGGCCGCCCTCAACCCCGACGGCCTCATGCTCTCCAACGGCCCCGGCGACCCGGCCGAGAACGTGGAAATCATCGCGAACATCCGTGAAATGCTGAGCACCGGCATCCCGACCTTCGGCATCTGCCTGGGCCACCAGCTGACCGCCCTGGCCGCCGGTGCCAAGACCTGCAAGCTGAAATACGGTCACCGCGGCGCCAACCAGCCCGTCACCAGCCCGGCCAAGCAGCGCACCTTTATCACCAGCCAGAACCACGGCTACGCCGTTATGGCGGACACCCTGCCCGAATCCGTCGGCCAGATGAGCTACTTCAACGCCAACGACGGCACCTGTGAGGGCGTCGACTACTTTAAATGGAACTGCTTCACCGTGCAGTTCCACCCCGAGGCCAACGGCGGCCCCAAGGACACCGAATTTCTGTTTGACCAGTTCGTCAGCCGTATGCTGGCCGCGAAAGGAGTAATCAACAATGCCTAAAGACCCGCGTATCAAAAAGGTACTGGTCATCGGCTCCGGCCCCATCATCATCGGTCAGGCGGCAGAGTTTGACTACTCCGGCACGCAGGCCTGCCGTGCGCTGAAATCCGAGGGCGTCGAGACCGTCCTCGTCAACTCCAACCCCGCCACCATCATGACCGACCCCGACATTGCCGATCATGTTTACATTGAGCCGCTGACCGCCGAGGTCATCGAGCGCATTATCGAGAAGGAGAAGCCCGACGCCATCCTGCCGAACCTGGGCGGCCAGATGGGCCTGAACCTGTCGATGGAGCTGGCCCGCAGCGGATTTTTGGACCGCAGCGGCGTCCGCCTGCTGGCCTGCAAGCCCGACACGATTGACCGTGCCGAGGACCGCCAGCTGTTCAAGGACACGATGGAGAAGCTGCACCAGCCCATCATCCCTTCTAAAGTTGTGGAAGATCTGGACGACGCGCTGGACTTTGCCGAGGTCATCGGCTACCCCGTCATCGTCCGCCCCGCCTTCACGATGGGCGGCACCGGCGGCGGCATCTGCGAGGACCGCGAGAAGCTGCACGAAATTGCCACAAACGGTCTGCGCCTGTCCCCGATCCATCAGATCCTCGTTGAGAAGTGCATTTCCGGCTGGAAGGAAATCGAGTACGAGGTCATGCGTGACTCCAAGGGCAACGTCATCACGGTCTGCAACATGGAGAACCTTGACCCCGTCGGCATCCACACCGGCGACTCCATCGTCGTCGCGCCCAGCCAGACCCTGTCTGATAAAGAGTACCAGATGCTCCGCACCGCCGCGCTGGACATCATCACCGAACTGGGCATCGAGGGCGGCTGCAACTGCCAGTTTGCCCTGAAGCCCGACAGCTTTGAGTACGCGGTCATTGAGGTCAACCCCCGTGTGTCCCGTTCCTCCGCGCTGGCCTCCAAGGCGACGGGCTACCCGATTGCCAAGGTCGCGACCAAGATCGCGCTCGGCTACACGCTGGACGAGATCACGAACGATGTCACGGGCGAGACCTGCGCCTGCTTTGAGCCGGCCCTCGACTATGTCGTCGTCAAATACCCGAAGTGGCCGTTCGACAAGTTCGTCTACGCCGACAAGTCTCTGGGCACCCAGATGATGGCCACCGGCGAGGTCATGGCCATCGGCAACAACTTTGAGCACGCCATGATGAAGGCCGTTTCCTCCACCGAGCTCGGCCTGGACACGATGACGCTGCCCGATTTCGAGAAGCTGACGACGGAAGAAGTCATCGAGCACCTGCATGTGCAGGACTCCGAGCGCGCGTTCTGCGTCTACGAGGCTCTCAAGCGCGGCGTGGCGCACGACGTCATTTATGACATCACCAAGATCGACTGGTGGTTCCTCGACAAGCTGCAGCATCTGGCCGACATTGAGATGGGCCTGAAAAACGGCGAGCTGACGACGGAAAAGTACCTGAATGCCAAGAGGTTCGGTTTCCTCGACAAAACGATCAAGCGTCTGGCGGGCGTGGACACCCTGCCCGAGGCCCCGAAGGCCGCGTTCAAGATGGTCGATACCTGCGCCGCAGAATTTGCCGCCAAGACGCCGTATTTCTACTCCACCTACGACGAGGACAACGAAGCGAAGCCGTTCATTGCCGAGCGCAGCGACCCCGACAAGAAGAAGGTCCTTGTTTTCGGCTCCGGCCCCATCCGCATCGGTCAGGGCATTGAGTTTGACTATTGCTCGGTCCACGCGGTCTGGACGCTGAAGCAGCACGGCTGCGAGGCCATCCTTGTCAACAACAACCCCGAGACGGTCTCCACCGACTTTGACACCGGCGACCGCCTGTACTTTGACCCGCTGAACCCCGAGAGCGTCGACCACATCATCGAGACCGAAAAACCGGACGGCTGCCTTGTGCAGTTCGGCGGCCAGACCGCCATCAAGCTGGCCAAGCACATGGACGACATCGGCCTGCCGATTTTGGGCACGCCCGCCGACGCCATCGACGAGGCCGAGGACCGCGAGCGCTTTGACGAGCTGCTGGAGCGCTGCGGCATCCCCCGCCCGGAGGGCCGCACCGTCTTTACGCTGGACGAGGCCCTGCAGGCCGCGCAGGAGGTCGGCTATCCCGTCCTGATGCGCCCGTCCTACGTTCTGGGCGGCCAGAACATGATCGTCGCCTACAACTCCGCCGATGTCATCGAGTACATGGGCGTTATCACGAAGCACGTTGACATGAGCCATCCCGTGCTGATGGACAAGTATATTCTGGGTACCGAGTGCGAGGTCGACGCCATCTGCGACGGCACCGATTATCTGGTGCCCGGCATCATGCAGCAGGTCGAGCGCACGGGCGTGCACTCCGGCGACTCCATCTGCGTCTACCCGCCGTACACCTTCAGCCAGAAGGTCATTGACACGCTGGTCGATTACACGGGCCGCTTTGCCCGCGAGCTGAAGGTCGTGGGCCTGGTCAATGTGCAGTATGCCGTCCAGAATGATCGTGTCTACGTCATCGAGGTCAACCCCCGCTCGTCCCGTACCGTGCCGTACATCTCCAAGGTCACCGGTGTGCCGATGGTCGACCTGGCCGTGCGCTGCACGCTGGGCGAGAAGCTCAAGGACATGGGCTACGGCACCGGCCTGTGGCGCAACGGCAAGAGCCCCTACTACGCCGTCAAGGTGCCCGTCTACAGCTTCTTAAAGCTGCACGGCGTTGACACGATGCTCGGCCCCGAGATGAAGTCCACCGGCGAGGTCCTGGGCATTGCGCCCTCCTTCCACGAGGCCATGATGAAGGGCCTGGTCGCCGCTGGCTACCAGTTCAAGACACCCGGCCCCGGCTCCTGCGTCATCATCTCGGTCAAGGACAGCGACAAGGCCGAGGCCGCCGAGCTTGCCTGGAAGCTGCACGACTACGGCTACAAGATCTACGGCACGCCCGGCACCGCCAGGTTCCTGAACAGCGAGATGGTGCCCTGCAGCGTTGTGCGCCAGATGAGCGGCGCGCGCCCCAACGTCATCGACCTGCTGGAAAGCGGTCTGGTGGATTACATCATCTCAACGAGCCCGCATGGCCGCGACCCGCACCGTGACTCCGTCAAGTTCCGCCGCAAGGCAACGGAGCTGTCCATTCCGACCATCACGGCCATGGACACTGCCCGCGTCCTCGTTGACGCCCTGCGCGGTGACCATGACATCAGCCAGATGGAGCTGGTGGACATTGCGAACCTGCACCGCGAAGCGGCGAAAGGGGAATAAGTAAGCAGCAAACAAACCGCGTCCGCAAGGATGCGGTTTTTGTTTTTTCTTGGCCCCCTCTGCGAGGGGGCTCCGCCCGCAGGCGGTGGGGGAGAGAACCTTTTCCCCGGTGACTACGACTACATCAGGCAGGGCCGCGGGCACAACGTCTGCCTGGCCGTCAGCCGCGACGGCGCAGAACAGGCCGTGGACGTCTGCTTTGACCTGACCTGCCGCCCCGGCGGGCGACTTCTCGCTGACCTTTGACGGCGGGCTGACGCTGGCTTATGCCGATGCGGACCGCACCTGCTACCTGACCTTCACCGACGACGCCATGTCCGGGGGCCGCACCAGCCGGTACGTCAAGCTGGATGCCCCCTGCCGCCGCCCGCGTGGGGCTGTAAGACTTTGCCCGTCCAGAATATTTTTGCATGGAACGTGCATTTTTTGCCAAATGTCACTTTTTGACGAGATGATCGCGAAAATTTTATAGTTTTTGCCGAAAAACGTTTGATTTCAGAAAAAACTCTTGATTCTGCGCACAATTTTCTCTATAATAGTAGCGTAATAATACCGGGCAATTGTGTGCCTATAAGGATAGGAGTTAAAAATATCATGACGAGATCTCAGTTGATTACCAAGGTTGCCAACGACACCAACATGACCGCTGCTGAAGTTGAGAAGGTTATGGACGGCATCTTCGGCACCATCGGCGATGTCCTCAAGAGCGGCGACAAGGTCACCATCGCAGGCTTTGGCCGCTTCGAGATGCGTGAGCGCCAGACCAAGAACTTCACCAACCCCAAGACCAAGGTCACCAGCAAGCTGGAGCCGACGGCCATCCCCGGCTTCAAGGCCAGCGGCCGCCTGAAGGAAAAGGTCTCCGGCTGATTTCGTCTGTATTGATATGATTTGGAAGGACCCGCGGAAATGCGGGTCCTTTTTGCGTCTAAGCCTCCCTTGTCAAAGGGAGGTGGCCCGCAGGACCGGAGGGATTCCGACGGGCTTTCCGGGTAACCTCAACACCCCTGCGGCGGCATGCCCTCACCCCACCGGGTCGTGTGCGGCCACCGCAAGCCTCCCGGGTCGTCGAGGACGCCGACCCTTACAGCAGCAAAAAACGGAGCGCCGCATTTTCATACGGTGCTCCGTTTTTATTTTTTCAAAATTACAGATGAATATGCCGCGGCACGCCGTTGATGTAGATCGGCGACAGCTCGGCCTGGATAAGCGGGCGGGCGTAGCGCTCGAACTTCTCGTTGACGTGCATCCCGTCCTCGGTGATCCAGTCGGCGGGGACCTTCTTCTCAAAGTTCGCGACCTTCGTCACATCGACCATCTCGGTCTCTACGCGGTAGGGCTGGTCGCTCAGGCGCTTGATGGCGGCCATCTTGGCGGTCTCGCCGCGCATGGCGGCCTCCACCGCTGCGCCGCCGACCTGGTAGGCCTCGGTCACATCGGTGCGGCTGGCCAGATGGCTGGCGCAGCGCTGCAGCGTAGAAAACTCGATAGCGCGGGTCTTGCAGCCCAGGCGAACGCGGATCAGGTCCGCCAGATAGCGGCTCGTGCCGCTCAGGATGGCCTTGTGACCAAAGGCGTCCAGCTGACCTGCCGTGGAGACCAGGTCGCACAGGAAAACGCCGTCCTTGTTCTTGACGCCCTCGCTGACCGCGATAATAACATTGTGGCGCTCTTTTTCCAGCTCGGCCACGCGCTTGAGGAACGCCTCCTCGTCAAAGGGGCACTCGGGCAGCAGGATCAGGTCGGGGCCGTTGCAGTCCGGACCGGCAGCCAGACTGGCGGCAGCAGCCAGCCAGCCGGTGTGGCGGCCCATGATCTCTGCCACCGTCACGCTGCGCAGGTCGTAGACGCTGGAATCGCAGATGACCTCCTTCAGGATCGTGGCGATGTACTTCGCCGCGCTGCCGTAGCCGGGGGTGTGGTCGGTCAGCATCAGGTCATTGTCAATGGTCTTGGGCACGCCGATAAAGCGGATCTCGCTGTTGACGGTCTTGCCGTAGGCGCTCAGCTTGGAGATCGTGTCCATTGAGTCGTTGCCGCCGATGTAAAACACCGCGCCGATGTCGTTCTGCCGGAACAGCTCAAACAGCTGCACAAACGGCTTCTCGTCAACGGTGGGGTCTGGCAGCTTGTGGCGGCAGCTGCCCAGAAAGCTGGACGGTGTGCGCTTGAGCAGCTCAATGTCCATTTTGTCGCCCAGCACGGTGTCCAGATCGATGAGCTTGCCCTCAAGCACGCCCTCGATGCCGTACTGCATCCCGTAGACATGGGGTGCGCCGCAAGCCTTGGCGGTCTCATAGACGCCCGCCAGACTGGAGTTGATGACGGCAGTCGGGCCGCCCGACTGACCAACCAGAACATTTTTCATAAATTTACCTCTCGTATATTTTATTGCTATTTTACAATACGTATTTTTCTATAGCCGCTGCCACACCGTCATGATTGTTGTCATCCGTCGTGACATCGGCAATTTTCCTGATGTCGTCGGTGGCGTTGCCCATGGCCACACCCAGACCCGCCGCTTCGATCATCGCGCAGTCATTGCCGGAGTCGCCCACGGCCATCGTCTGCGCGCGGGTCAGGCCCAGGTGTGCCGCCAGCGCCAGCAGACCGCTGCCCTTCGTCACGCCGGGGGCGTTGACCTCCATGTTGCGGGGCAGGCTGGACGCCAACTCCACGCCGGGGCAGGCGGCCTCGATGGCACGCCAGGCGGCGTCGCGCTCGGCCTCGTCGTGGTAGATCAGGCTGTACTTTTCGATCTCATGCGCGTGGGTGCGCAGCGTCGCGTGCATGTCGTCTACCTCAATGCGGGTCGTGCGGAAGTAGCTTTTCAGGTTTTCGGGCACCACATCCATGTGGTTCTCGGCGTTTTCGCGGGTCGTGTAGCTTTTGCCGCCGATGAAAATGCTCATCATGCCGCCGCCCTGCTCAAGAAGATCGTAAATTTTCAATGCCTGCTCGGTCCCGAACGGCTGGTTCACCAGCTGCTCGCCCGTTGTCAGGTCAACGACGCTGGCTCCGTTGGAGGTCAGCGCGTACCGCACGCCGGGGATAGACGTGAACGCCGCGGGGATGCCGCTGGCTGTACGCCCGGTGGCGGGCAGCACCGCCACGCCGCGTGCACAGGCTGCGCGGATAGCCGCCAGCGTGCGCGGGGTGATCTCTTTTTTATCGTTGAAAACTGTCCCGTCAAGGTCCAACGCCACAAGGCGGATGTCCTTCATACCTTCACACTCCTTTATCTGATTTATTGTACCGCAAAACCCGCGCGATTGCAAGCCGCGCGCGGGTGTGCTAGAATAGTGTTACAGTAAATCTTTGGAAAAGAGGCGGTAAAATGCCCGTACTGCGCACCAAAACCAGCCGTATGTGGCTGCCCGACGCCCTGCGCGGGCTGGCGCTGCTAAACATGCTGGCCTACCACGCCATGTACGACTGGGTGTATGTGTTCGGCCACGAAAGCAGCTGGTACAACATCTGGGCCCCCGGCTGCCATGTGTGGCAGCAATATATTTGTTGGAGCTTTATTCTGCTGTCGGGGTTCAGCTTCCCGCTGGCAAAGCGGCCCGCAAAGAACGGGCTGATCGTGGCGGGCTGCGCGGCTGTGCTGACGTTTGTGACCGCGGTGTTCATGCCGTCGGAGGCGATCTGGTTCGGCGTTCTGCACCTGAACGCTGCCGCCGTGCTGCTGACCTGCCTGGTCTATCCGCTTTTGCAGCGCCTGCCCGCGGGCGCGTGCCTGGCGGCGTCTGCGGCGCTGTTTGCGCTGACGAACCAGCTGCCCGAAGGGTATTTGGGCTTCGAGAATTGGCGGCTCTGTGCGGTGCCTGCGGGGCTGTACCGGGCCAACCTGTTCTGGCTGGGCCTGCCCGACCTGACAAGGTTCACGTCGGCGGATTATTTTCCCGTAGTGCCGTGGGTGTTCCTGTTCTGGTGCGGTGTGTTTCTGGCGCGGCTGTGGCGCCCCGGCAGGGGAGAGCCGCCCGCCTCGCTGCGTCCGCTGTGTGCCATCGGGCGCAATACGCTGCTGGTCTACATGCTGCATCAGCCCGTAATCTACGGTGCACTGTGGGTGTGGCACACGGTGCTGGGGTAAAAGGTCCTAAATATGAACAATATAAAAATTTTCATTTTAGCGAAAATTGTTGTTGACAGGCAGGGGGTCAATATAGTATAATCTTTTTTACTGGTTAATAGTATTTGACCGGCAAACTCCTGTCTCAGGTCAAGGGAGGGAAGAAGATGTCGGAGATCCGTGTCAAAGAGGGCGAGTCCCTCGAGAGCGCTCTGCGCCGTTTTAAGCGCAGCACTGCTCGCAGCGGCGTGTTAGCTGAGGTCCGCAAGCGCGAGGCTTATGAGAAGCCTTCCGTTAAGCGCAAGAAGAAGTCCGAGGCTGCCCGCAAGCGCAAGTTTAAGTAAGGTATCTTACAACGAACGACTGTGCAGGTTCGCGTTACGCGCGGGCCTGCACTTTTATTTTACGTGCAGGCGTCGGTGCGGCGGGGTGAGGGCACCCCGCCCTACGTCCTGCGGAATTGTGCATCGTAGGGCGGCATGCCCTCATGCCGCCGCTGGCCGCTGCCGTAACCACTCATTACCCTTATAAAGGTCACCACCATGATTCTAACCCCTGAATACATCTTCAAAACCATCGAGTGTATCCGCCCGGATTTTCTCGCGGCACACGGCATCAAAGCCCTCGTGCTCGACGTGGATAACACCCTGACCGCTGACAACAGTCAGGTGCTGGAGCCCACCGTGCAGGCGTGGCTGGACGAGATGCGCGCAGCCGGCATACGCCTGACCATCGTGTCCAACAACACGGCCAAGCGCGTGCGCCCCTTTGCCGAGCGCATCGGGCTGGACTGGGTGCCGCTGGCCTGCAAGCCGTTCACCATCGGCCTGCGGGTGGCGCGCCGCCGCCTGGGCTGCAAAAAGAGCGAAATGGCCATGGTCGGCGACCAGATCTTTGCGGACCGGATGGCCGCCGGGCTGTACGGCTGCCCGTGCCTCTACCTGATGCCCCGCACGAACCACGACAAGAACAAATTTGTGCTGTTAAAGCGCAAGTTTGAGCCGTACTGGATCGACAAATACTATCAGAAGGGCGGCAAGCTGTATGAATGATACCCCGCGCTTCGGCACAGCCGGTCTGGCCGACAGCTACACAGTCAAAAAGTTTGACCCCGCCGCCATCGCCGCCTACACGGCGGGCTTTGGCCTGACGGCATTTGAGTACCAGTGCGGGCGCGGCGTGCGGCTGGCCCACGACAAGGCCGCTGCGCTCGGTGCCGCCTGTGCCGAGCGGAACATTGCCCTGTCCGTCCACGCGCCGTACTACATCAGTATGTCGAGCCTCGAGGAGGACAAGCGGCTGCACAGCATCGACTACCTGCTGCAAAGCTGCGCCCTCGTCAAGGCGCTGGGCGGGCGGCGCGTCATCTTCCATTCCGGCTCCTGCGGCAAGCAAAGCCGGGAGGAGGCGCTGGAAAAGGCGCTGGATACGATGGCCCGCGCTGTCAAAGCCTGCGACGAGGCCGGGTTTGAGGACTGCATCCTCTGCCCCGAGACGATGGGCAAAGTCAACCAGCTCGGCACGCTGGACGAGGTGCTGGCTCTATGCGAGGTCGACCCGCGCATTACGCCCTGCATCGACTTTGGGCACCTGTACGCCCGCAGCTGCGGCGTGCAGTTTGCCGACGCCACCGCCGCCGCAGACTACGCCGCCCTGCTGGACACGCTGACCGCGCGGCTGGGGGATGACCGCGCCGTGCATTTCCACGCGCATTTTTCCCGCATTGCCTACACCAAGGGCGGTGAGAAGTGCCATCTGACCTTTGCGGATACAGCGTTCGGCCCGCCCCACGCACCGCTGCTGGCGCTGCTCAAGGAGCGTCATTTGGCCCCGACGATCATCTGTGAATCCGCCGGGACCCAGGCCGAGGACGCCGCCGCGCTGGCCCAAGGGTACGCAGCGCTGTAAATTGGACAAAAAATATCAATTTTCCCGCAAAAAAGTCCGAACAGGACTTGCAAAATTGCTTTTCATCCTGTAAAATATAAACAGGTATGTATAATTTATTTATGGAGGAATTTCTATATGATTTCTGCAGGCGAATTCCGTAACGGCGTCACCTTCGAGCAGGACGGCCAGGTCCTTCAGGTCGTTGAGTTCCAGCACGTCAAGCCGGGCAAGGGCGCTGCCTTCGTCCGTACCAAGACCAAGAACGTCATCACCGGCTCTGTTGTTGAGACCAGCTACAACCCGACCGCCAAGTTCCCGCAGGCTTTCATCGAGCGCCGTGAGGTCACCTACTCCTACGAGGATGGCGATCTGTACCATTTCATGGATGTTGAGACCTACGACGACATTCCTGTCGGCGCGGCTGACGTGCCCGATAACTTCAAGTTCTGCAAGGAGAACGACACCTGCAAGCTGCTGAGCTACAAGGGCAAGGTTTTCAGCGTTGAGATCCCCAACTTCGTTGAGCTGGAGGTCACCGCTACCGAGCCGGGTGTCAAGGGCAACACCGCCACCAACACCCTGAAGCCCGCCACCGTTGAGACCGGTGCCGAGATCCGCGTCCCCCTGTTCATCAACGAGGGCGATAAGATCCGCATCGATACCCGCACCGGCGAGTATATGGAGCGCGTGAACTGATTAGGTTCTCTTTGCCGGGCATGGCCGTACCGCCGCGCCCGGCATTTTTTAACATTAGGGAGGATTTTGACTATGGCTATGGATCTGAATGCAAAGGCCGCCTACATCCGCGGTCTGATGACCGGTATGGATTTTGACGCAGACTCCAAGAACGGCAAGGTCATTGCCGCCATGATGGACCTGCTGGAGGAGATGGCCGCCCAGGTCACCGAGCATGACAACGCCCTGGATCAGGTGTACGACGAGCTGGAGACCCTCGACCAGGATCTGGACGACGTCGTCAGCGACATCTACGCCGATGAGGACGAGGATGACGAGGAGGACGCCGAGGACGACAGCACCATGTATGAGGTGACCTGCCCGAACTGCGGCCAGATCTCCACGCTGGACGAGGAGACCCTGATGGACCCCGAGGGCGATCTGGTCTGCCCGCACTGCGGCGCGACCTTCGACATCGAGCTTGAAGGCACCGAGGACGACTCCGCCGAGGAGACCGACAAGCAGGACCAGTAATTTTTAAAGTATGCCAAAAGGCTCGGTGGATAAGCACCGAGCCTTTTATGCTGAAATCAGGAGAATTTCAAATGCCTGAACCAATCAAAACAGCCTTATCCCTGGCAGCCGCTTTGCTGTTTCTCTGGTCTGCCGTGTGGTGCATAAGGCGCGTCTTTTCCCCGGAGCCCGCCCCGCACTATACGGAGCCTTCGTCGCGCAGCAGATGCTGGGCCGCCATTGCCGGGGCCGCCTTTATCCTTGTCCTTCATCTGATTTTTGCCGTCACGGCCCATATAAACTATCCCGAGGCTGATTTTCGCCAAGCGGTAGAATGGCAGTTTTACGGCAATACCGATTCTCGGCACTACCTTGACCTTTCCATCTATGGCTACGGCACGCAGGAGGCTTTCCCGGAGCAATATCTCCAAATCGTGTTTTTCCCTCTGTATCCTGCGCTGCTGCACATTCTCCACTTCGTGACCCGTATCGACGCCTTCTGGCTGGGTTTTGCAGTGCAGTTGCCGCTCTTTGCAGCGGCCACAGCATCCTTCTACACAGTAATCGCCCGCCGTTGGGACGAGCAGACAGCCGCATTGTCGCTGGCGCTTCTATTGGCCAGCCCGGCGTCCGTGTTTTTTGCAGTGCCCATGACAGAGAGCTTGTTCCTGCTGCTTACGGTGCGGTATGTGCTGACGCTGGAACGTGAACAATGGTGGCGCTGTGCCTCGCTAGGGGTGCTCGCCGGTCTGTGCCGTGCCCCCGGCGGTCTGCTTTTGGGGCTGACCGGCCTGTATCTCTTTATGCGGTGGCGGCGCGGTACGCGGCCCACGATACCGTCCTTGCTTGCTATGTTGTCCCCGGCTGCCGGACTTGGCCTTTATTTTCTGCTGAACTACCTCGTATATGGGCGGTGGAACCAGTACCATATATACCAATGGGACAACTGGAACCAGAAGCTGGGGCTGTTCACCAATACTGTGCGCTACCACCTGGACTACATGGCGCAGTGGTGGGACAGCAACCCCAAAAGCGCCCTTGCGCTATGCCTGGCTGCGGTGCTCTGCCTGTTGACAATTTTGGCACTGCTGTCTGCCACGGTGCGCCGCCTTCCGGCGCACTGGCTCGGCTTCGGTCTTGCCTATTTTGCCGTAACGATGGGTACCACCTGGCTGATCAGCGCCCCGCGGTACGCAGTGGGGCTGTTCTGCCTGCCCGTTGCCTTGGCGCTGCTTTTGCAGGGCCGCCCACGGCTCACAAAGGGTGTACTGGTAACGCAGGTTATCGTAAGCGTTATCTACACAATGCAATTTCTATACGGCTGGCCGATCTATTAAAAAAACTGCCTGTCTCCCAAATGCGGAGACAGGCAGTTTTTTGATTCAGCCATTTCTTACTTTTTCTGCAATGCGCCCTGCAGCATGATGTCGCCGAAGGACAGCGCGTTGTACAGGCCGACTTTGTTGGCCTGGCGGGCAATGCGCTCGGGCAGGGGCTTGCTCTCGTCGGTGGAAAGCAGCACGATGTGGACCTTGTCGGCCACGTCGACGCCGTTTTCCTTCTTGGTTGAGAGCACCTGCAGGTAGACAACGAACGGGTCCTTCATCGAGCCGTAGTAAATATCGTTGCCGCAGCGCACCAGCGGGCGGCCCTTATAGGTCAGTTTCGGGGTATAAGCCATATCTGAAACCTTCTTTCTCTTTAGTCAATACTTTATTATAGCATAGTTTTGGGGGGAATACAAATTTTAATTTTGCGCACCCCCAAAGCCTTCCCCCAAGGGGGGAGCCTTTTTCACAGGTCCAGCTTATCCCGCTCCGCCTTTTCCTCGTTCAGGGCGACCTGCTCGGTCAGGATACGGACCTTGCTGTCGAGCTGGCTCAATTTGATGGACATAAAGAACTGCTTGGCCAGCAGCAAAAAGATGATGACAACATAGACAAAGTTGATGGGGCTCATGAAGCCCAGCAGGTTTGCGGCCCAATAGGCGATGCCGGGGAAGATGGCCAGGATCAGCAGCGCCGCGCTGAACATCAGCCAGAAGATCGTATCCTCGATCTGGACCTTTGCGTGCCGCACGCGCCGCAGGATGTACCCCGCCGTGATGAAGCTGCCCAGGATCAGGCAGACACGAATCAGCGTTTGATCGAACATTTCACAGGCTCCTTTCGGGGTAGGGCGTCTCGGTGTCGCGCTTGCGGAACCACTGGATCAGCAGAATCGAGATGGACATTTTGACCATATACTGCACGCTGCGCCAGAAGGTCAGGTAGCTCTGGCCCGCCAGACGTTCGCCCATTTCGACCTGCACCTCCTTGACCGTCGCGCCGTTTTTGATCAGGTAGCTGATCGTGTCGGGCTCGGGGCCGTAGTTCAGGTTCTGGGCAAACTCCTCGACCATGGCGCGGTTGAACATCCGCATGCCGCTGGTCGGGTCGCAGATGGCGCGGCCCGTCGTCAGGCGGATGGACCAGCTGATGATGTAGCTGCCCAGCATCCGCAGCGTCTTGGGCTTCTTCACGGCCAGGAAGCGGCTGCCGATGACAATGTCGTTGCCCTCCTCCAGCGCGGCCAGCATCGGGGCGATATACTCCGGCTTGTGCTGACCGTCGGCGTCCATCTGCATGGCGCAGTCGTAGCCGTTCTCCGCGGCAAAGCGCAGCCCGGTCTGGAACGCGCCCGCCAGCCCCAGGTTGACCGGCAGGTCAATGAGCCGATAGCCGTGGGCACGGCAAAGCGCTGCGGTTTTGTCGCGGCTGCCGTCGTTGACGACCACGTAATCATACTGTGGATAACTGCGGGTCAGCTCCTCGACGACCTGCACGATGTTGGCTTCCTCGTTGTGCGCGGGGATGACGATGAGTAATTTTGACATCTTAGCTCCTTTTGGCAGACGTTACGGCTTCCATCATTGTAGCAAAGACAGCCTGCCATGTAAAGTGGCTGCAAAGGTTTTGGCGGGCGTTTTCGGCGCGGGTGCGGGCCGCAGCGGGGTCCGCCAGCAGCGTTTCCAGCCCTGCGCGGATGGTCTCGGGCGCGGCGTTTGCCAAAAACACCGCGTAGTCGTCCCCGGGCAGCAGCTCGTCTGTGCCCGCCGTGCGGGTCGTCACGATGGGGCAGCGGCAGGCCGCCGCCTCGAGCAGCGTCGTGGGGAAGCCCTCGGCGTACTCGGTGGGCAGACAGTAGGCGTCCGCCTGTGTCAGCAGCTGGACGATCTGCTCATGCGGCAGTGCCCCCAGCGCATGGATACCGCCGCCCAGCGCGGCCAGAGCGGTCTCCTCGGGGCCGGTGCCCGCCACGGCCAGCGTACAGCCCGGAATGCCCTGCACGGCCTGAGCCAGCCGCAGCGCCCCCTTCTCCGGGATGAGCCGCCCGACAAAGGCGACGAGCTTGCCGTCCGCGGGCACGTTCAGCCTCCTGCGCCATTCAACCGCGTTGTCCGCGTGGGCCAGCCGTTCCAGCTCGGCAGGGTCAACGGCGTTGGGCAGTCGACCCGCCGCCTGGATGCCGAACGTTTTCAGCCAGCGGCAGACATCCCCGGAGACACCGTAGAACGGGAACCCGCAGCGGCGGATGCTGCCGCAGGCCGCGTGCTCATACGCCTTCCCCAGCGCCCCGGCCATCCCGCCGTGCAGCATATAGCCGGTGGAGTGGTCGATGACCAGCGCCGGGATGCCGCGCCGCTTACACTGCCGTGCGGCCCAGACGCTTTGCGTGTACATCCGGGTCTGGATGACCGCAAAGTCGATGCCCTGTGCCCAGAGGTCGTCTGCATCGGCAAAAGGCTTTAACACGGGGAACCGCCCGCCCATGACAGGCCAGGACGGCAGACGGTAGATTTCGATGCCGTCGGCATCACGCTCCCGCGCGGGCAGACCCGGCAGCGACGCCGTGACGACAAGGGCGCGATGCCCTGCCGCCACACACCGCCGCGCCAGATTCCAGGTATACCGCTCGACCCCGCCGGGGGTGGGGAGGTATTGCGTTGAGAAGAAACAGATAACCATAGTACAGCCTTTTTTAGCGAAAAGATAAGCGATAAAAGATAAAAAATATGGTGGATGCGGCTCACTGACGCGCCCCGCAAAATTTCGAATCGTGCGCCTTGCGCACTCCTTTTTTAGTATCTATTATCTTATTTTTATCTTGCAATAATCGCCAGCATAATATTCGCGACCATCCCCGCCTGTACCAGTGCAAGCGCGGCCACAAGGCGGGTCTGGGCGGTGTCCTCGTCGGGCACGGCGGCCAGACGGCGGGGCAGGCAGGTCAGCAGAAGCAGCGGCAGCACGGGCAGGAAGTACCGCCCCTGCAGGCCGTACAGCGTGTCGTAATGAGTGGGTGTCCACAAAAGGCACCCGGCCACGGCCAGCAGGCAGCAGAGCGCCGCCGCCGCGCAGCACCAGCCGCGCGCCTTACCGGCGGGCTTCATCACCGCGCCCTGCACGGGCAGCGCCGCGTAGGCCAGCAGCAGGTACAGCACCGCGACCCAGCCCCAGGCCAGATCAACGGTGTAGTAGCTCAGGCTGCCGCCCACCAGCGTGCGGATGTAATGGTCGCCGTTTTCCACGGCGCTGCGCACAAACAGCAGCACCGTGTCCACGGGATGGCGCAGGATGTAGCCCGGCGTGTAGGTGGCTTTGTCGGCCTCGTCCGCCGTGCTCTGGGTGCTGCGGGTCGCGCGGGCGGCCTCGACCTCCTGCGCCAGCATCGTGCGGTCCAGCGGGATGCGATCATCCATCGTGCCGACGTCCACACCCAGCGCGGCGAAGCTCTCGACACAGCTGGTCAGGTTGAACAGCTGCTTGTAGGCCTGCACCGCGCCGCCCTCGGCAAAATAGGGCAGGTAGGCGTCCGCGTTGCCGTCGGTCACGTCGGTGCCCAGCAGCGCATAGGAGGCCATCGTGTAAAATGCCTGGCCGTCGGTGTAGCTGTTGGCCCTGTCGGGTGAAAAGAGGAAACTCTGCCCCAGCACCGCCGGGCTGATGTCGCCCTCCTGCATGGCCTGCACCCAGAATGCGACCTCGCGGGCCGCGGGGCTGCGGTTGTCGTCCACGTAATAATACAGCCGCTTGACGTAGTTTTCCAGCGTACTCTCGCCGCAGATCTCGGCCTCGTAGGCTTCGTCCGGCTCTGCGGGGCGGCTCTTGACCGTGCGGTCTGCGGCCTCCGCCGCCGTGGTCTGCACCGCGGTCTGCCCGCTGCGCAGCGTATCGGTCAGAAGGCCCGTATTCAGCAGCAGCGCCAGCGCCAGACAGGCGGCCAGATAGGCGCACTTCTTCGCCCTGGCGTGGTGTCCCAGCCGCGCGGCGGGCACCAGCAGCAGCAGTGCCGCCAGCGGCAGATAGACGAGCTTGCCCGGGGCCAGCAGCACGCCGCAGAACAGCAGCGCCGTCAGCCGGGCGGGGGAGAGCGCCTTTTTCTGATTCGGGCCGAACGCCGCGTCCATCAGCAGCGCCGTGAACACAAAGCACAGCCCCAGCAGCGGCGCGTCCCGGCTGAAGCTGGCCGCCAGGTGCAGCGTCATGGGCAGCAGCGCGGCCACGGTAAAGACCCGCTTGCCGAACGGCGCGGTCTTGACCGCCAGCGCCGCCAGCGCCGCAAAGAGCAGCAGATTTGCAAGCCGCCCCAAAAACAGCGCGGGCGCAAAGCCAAAATGCAGCACATAGGCCAGAAATACTGCCGCCGCACTGACGACATACAGAAGCGGGTTCTGGTCGGTCTGCAATTCATTATATTCCTGATGGCTGTCAAAGGGCTGGTCTGTGGTGGTGAACAGCTGGGAGGTGAACGCCTCCCACGTAAAGACCGTCGTGTTCTCGTTTTGCAGGTCGGCGTCCTCGTCACCGACGCGGCGGAAGCTCGTCGTCGTGGGCACCTTACCCATCCGCCACTCGTCGTGGGACAGGTCGTTGGCCCAGCGGCAGGCCAGCGTAAAGCTCTGGTTGATGTGGTATTTCTCGTCGGGCGCGGCATAAGGCGGCAGCACAAAGCTGTACAGCAGTCCAAAGCCGAGCACCAGCACAAAAACAAGACGGTGCAGTGCCAGTTTTTTGCTAAGCACCGCCCACACGGCCAGCGCGGCCAGCACGGCGGCCAGCACGCCCACAAGCAGGAAGAACCGCGTCAGGTAGCCGCCGATACGCTGGTAGGTGATCTGCATCGCCATCGTGCCGTCGATCACACGGTCATCCACGGCCATCTGCTCCTTCCAGAGCGCGACACCGTCGCTGTGGCCGATGGCCAAAATCGCGTCCGTCGCGTAGTGCGGCGTGACAGCCAGCTTGTAGCGGCGGCCCTCCTGCCCGGTCACGGCGGGGTCCATCCCCAGGGTCGTGTACTGGTCGGGCACGATGTAGTCCATCGTACCGACGGAGCGGGACAGCTCCTCGCCGGTGTCGGCGTCGTAGAGCACAACGTCCAGCGCACCGCAGGGCTGGTCACCCGGCAGGTAAAATTCAAGACCTATCGTCAAAATATCCTTGTCGTAGGTAAAGACCTGCGTTGCGGTCTGGCCGTCCTGCAAAAGCTCGGCCCGCAGGAAGTCGGTGACGATCTCACTGCGGCCCTTGCCCACATCGGGCCGGACCTTCGCCAGCCAGATCAGCACCACGCCCGCCAGCAGTACGACAAGCGTTGCCAGTGCCGCCAGCAGGGGGGTATGTTTTTTGTTTTTCATGAAATCTCCTTCCGTTAGGCCGTAGAGGCGGATGCTCGCATCCGCCCGCGGGTCGATGCAAGCATCGACCCCTACAAAGCATTTTACACGTGATTTTACGCTTTCGTTTGGCTCGGATGCGGCACGGGCGGCATTTTCGTGAACAGAGCCTTCAGCGCCAGCGGCGTCGCAACGGACGAGACCACGATGAGCAGGATGACCGCCGTGAAATACACGGGGTCCACAACGCCGACCTCCAGGCCCTTCTGGGCAACGATCAGCGCGACCTCGCCGCGGGTCATCATGCCGACGCCGACCTTGAGGGAATCGCCCCAGTTGAAGCGGCAGATTTTCGCGGCCAGACCGCAGCCGATGATCTTGGTCAGCAGCGCAACGATGACGAAGCAGATGCAGAACAGCAAAATCTCCGGCGTCAGGCCGCTGATGTCGGTCTTTAAGCCGATGGAGGCGAAGAACACCGGTGCAAAGATGACGTAGTTGCTGATGTCAACGCGGCGCTCCACATAGGGGGCGTCGTCCATCGCACAGAGCACGATGCCTGCAATGTACGCGCCGGTGATGTCGGCAATGCCGAAGTACTGCTCGGCAATGTAGGCCATGGCAAAGCAGAACGCCATGCTGACGATGGTGATGCGCTGGGTGTGGGGGTTGCGCTTGTCAAGCCATTTCATGGCAAAGTGGATGACGACGCCGACGCCGATGGCGACGAGGAAGAACAGCACGGTCTGGATGAGCACGCCGCCGATGCCGGTACCCTCACCCGAGCTGGCGCCCAGCACGCAGGTCAGCACGATGATGCCGATGACGTCATCAATGACTGCCGCGCTGACGATGGTCGTACCAAGGAAGCTTTTCAGATGGCCCAGCTCCTGCAGCGTCGCCACCGTGATGGAGACACTCGTCGCCGTCATGATGGTGCCGATGAACAGCGCGCGGTAGAACTCCGGGCTGCCCACCGCCGCAAAGCCGTAGAATGCACTATACAGCAGCGTACCGCCTACCAGCGGCACAAAGACGCCGACGCAGGCGATCAGCGTCGCAATGGGGCCTGCGCGCATCAGCTCCTTCAGGTTCGTGCCAAGACCGGTGGAGAACATCAGCAGCACCACACCGATTTCCGCAAAAATCGAGATGGCGTCGCTGGTCTGCACCAGGTTCAACAGGCACGGTCCGATGATCAGGCCGGCAATGATTTCACCCACGACCTGCGGGGCCTTGCATTTGCGGGCGACCAGCGCAAAGAACTTTGCGCTCAAAATGATGATCGCCAGGTCACGGAACACGGAATACATGAAATATCCTCTCCTTACCTCTTGTTAGATGTTTCATACCCCTATAGTTTTAGCACCTTGCGCCGCCGTTTGCAAGAGGATAAAACGTGCAAAATATGCAGTTTGCACGCACGTTTTGCATACACCTTGCCCATCGCAGATTTTTTTGCAAAAAAATGCAAAATAAGGCTTGACATTTGAAGTTTGTATTGCTATAATAGCTCATGCAGTCAGGCGCTGCGCAACTGAATATGTGGAAAGATGGCTGAGCTGGTCTAAGGCGCACGACTGGAAATCGTGTAGGGCCCCTAAAGCCCTCAAGGGTTCGAATCCCTTTCTTTCCGCCATAAGCCCATGACAAAAAAGATGTCATGGGCTGTTTTTGTTGTATAGCGCAAAAATGGCAAAATCGACGAGCCATTTTTGAAGCGCATTTTATAGGGCAATACCGCATATTTCTAAGTGCCGATACGGCGAGCGAGGTGCGGCAACTGCCGGAGCGGTGCTTGAGCCGTCAGGCGGGAATTGTGCGGTATTGCCCTAATTATTATCTCAAAACACGAAATGTTCCCTCCCCTGCCTGAGGATATTTCTTGTATACTAATGAAAAAGGAGGATGTTTTGCATGAAAAATACCACTGCAATGGCCGATTATGAGCTGCGCCACATCGAAGCGCTGCGCAAAGATTTGGCGGGCTGCACCGTGCTGCTGAAAAAGGACGGCAGCTTCCCGCTGGAAAAGCCCTGCACCCTTGCCGCCTATGGCAGCGGCGTGCGCCGCACGATCCGGGGCGGCACCGGCTCCGGTGAGGTAAATTCACGCTACATCGTAACCATTGAGGAAGGACTGCAGCAGGCAGGCTTTACCCTGACCGGGATGGAGTGGCACACCGACTACGAGCAGGCGCGGGAAAAGGCCCACAAAGCCTTTTTGAAGCAGCTGAAAAAGGACGCCAAAGCCGCCAAGCAGAACTTTATCCTCTACGGCATGGGCAAGGTCATGCCTGAGCCTGAATACGACCTGCCGCTCAACGCTGAGGGCGATGCAGCAATTTACGTTGTTTCCCGCATTTCCGGTGAGGGCAACGACCGCACGCCGCTCAAGGGCGACATCCACCTGACCGATTCCGAGGTGCGGGATATTCTGGCGCTGGACAAAAAGTTCACCCGCTTTATGCTGGTGCTGAATGTCGGCGGCGTGGTGGATCTCTCCCCCGTTATGAGCGTGCGCAACATTCTGCTGCTGTCCCAGCTCGGTGTCGAGACCGGCGGTGCGCTGGCGGATATTCTGCTGGGCAAGGCCAATCCCTCCGGCAAGCTGACGACCACCTGGGCCGCCTTTGAGGAATACCCCGAAATGCCCGACTTTGAGGACATGAACGAAACCCGCTACCGCGAGGGCATCTATGTGGGCTACCGCTATTTTGATACCTTCCGCAAAAAAGCTCTGTTCCCCTTTGGATACGGGCTTTCCTACACAGAGTTCCGCCTTGGGACTGCCGGGGTAGAGGCGAACGGTGCGCAGGTCACTGTGCGTACCACCGTGGAAAACACCGGCACTATGGCGGGGCGGCAGGTCGTGCAGGTCTACCTGAGCAAGCCTGCCGGTAAGCTCGATGTGCCCCGGCAGGAGCTTTGCGCCTTTGCCAAGACCCGCACACTTGCCCCGGGAGAAGCAGAAACTGTCACCTGCTCCTTTACCTTGCCGGAGATGGCAGCTTATGATGCCGAAACTGCCTCCTATATTCTCGAGGCCGGTGATCACCTTGTCCGTGTCGGTGTCAGCAGCGCCGAAACCGTCCCCGCCGCCGTCCTGCATCTGGGCAAGACGGTCACGACCCTGCAGGCAAAAAATGTGCTGGGCAGCACGGATTTCACCGACCTTACCGCCCCTGCCGCCGCGATGGAGCGCCCGGAGGGTGTGCCGGTCATCGAAATCGACCCGGCCTCGATTGTCTGTGAAACGATAGACTATGCCCGCACCGAGGAAATTTTGCCCGAGGTGGACGCCCTGACCAAGGAGGACGCCGCCCTGCTTCTGATTGGCAATTTTGATCCGAACGCAAAGGGCTTTGCTTCGATGATCGGCACCGCAGGCCGCCATGTCTGCGGTGCGGCGGGTGAGAGCTGCAGCACTGTCAAGGGCATTCCCTGGCTGATCATGGCCGACGGCCCTGCCGGTCTGCGCCTTGCGAAGGAGTATTATGAGGACGGCAAGGGCAAGCACGCTGTCGGCAATGCCTCGGTGCCGGATTCCATTATGGAAATGCTGTCCGGCCCGATGAAACTGGTGATGAGCCTGATGGGCGGCAACGGCAAGCCGAAGGCCGGCTGCGAGATCAAGACCCAATACTGCACGGCCATTCCCATCGGCACCGCGCTGGCGCAGAGCTTTGACACGGATTTTGTGCAGCGGTGCGGCGGCATCGTCGGCGAGGAGATGGAGCACTTCGGCGTTCATCTGTGGCTTGCCCCGGCGCTGAACATCCATCGTTCGATCCGCTGCGGGCGCAACTTTGAGTACTACTCTGAGGATCCGCTCGTCTCCGGCAAGATGGCCGCCGCCATGACGCGCGGTGTGCAGGCTCATAAGGGCTGCGGCACGACCATCAAGCATTATGCCGCCAACAATAAAGAGTACAACCGCACCCGCAACAACAGCATGGTTTCCGAGCGTGCCATGCGTGAAATTTACTTAAAGGGCTTCGGCATCTGCGTGCGGGAAGCCCAGCCCAAGGCCGTCATGACCTCCTACAATCTGCTGAACGGCACCCACACCGCCGAAAGCCGCGGGCTGATTATGGATATTCTGCGTGCCGAGTTCGGGTATGAGGGCATCGTCATGACCGACTGGGTCTCACCGATTACCGGGGATGCGCGCTCTGCCCACCGGGATTCGCAGGCGCAGTATGTAGCTGCAGCAGGCGGCGACCTGTTCATGCCCGGCAACAAGGGTGATTACGACAACCTGCTGCAGGGCATCGCCAGCGGTGCAGTGACGCTGGAGCAGGTAAAAATCAATGCCTCCCGCGTGGTCAGAATGGCGCGGGCGCTGACACAAGAATAAAACATAAAAACCTCTGCCAGACTGTTTGCCTGGCAGAGGTTTTTTGGATAAGCATTTACTTTTCGCGGTACTCCATCGGGGTTTGGCCTGTGACCTCCTGAAAAATCCGGCTGAAATAGTTGCGTGTGCTGAAAGAAAGTGCAGTGGCAATGTCCTGCACGGTCTGGTCGGTGCTTTTCAGCAAAACCTTGGCGCGCTCGATCTTGGCAAATTTGATGTAATCTGTCACGCTCAAGCCCGTTTCCTCCTTGAATTTGTGGGTCAGATAATATTCCGTGTAGCCCACCAGCGCTGCAATATCTGCAGCGCGTATTTTTTTATCGAGGTTCATCTCAATGTAGTCCACGCACTTTTGCACCTGCTGGCTGAGGTTGGGGTTTGTGCGGCATTTATGCACGCGCCGGACAAAGTCGTCATACATCATCAGTGCCAGAGGATCGAGGTCGTCCATCGTTTTTGCATTTTCGGCAGATTGGATGTAGCTGTCCCCCAGCGCGTAGGCTTCCTCGGGCGAAAGCCCGCCCTCGATGGCGGCGCGGCACACCAGCGAGGTAAACACGATGATGCTGGTCTTGCTCTGGCGCAAAACGTCATCGCTGCGCACGGGTACGCCCGCACTGATGCCCATGCTGGCAGAAAGCGCCTGCTTGTAGTTCAAGTCTCCGGTGCGCACCATCTGCAGAAGTCCCTGCTCTGCCATCCAGACCTTGTGGCGATCATGGGCAGGCTGCCGCACTGCATTGCGTACCTGCGTCAAATCCTCGCTGTTAATGTCACTGATCGCAAGATGGTTACCGGTCAGACAATAATGCATCATCAGAGCGTAGCGGTGCAAGACTGTGCATTGCAGCACCGGTACGGTTTTCAACGCCTCGTACAGCTGCATGGACCATGCCACGCTCGTCTCCAGACGGTTATAGTATTGCAGCCCCTGCTCGATCCCGCGCAGCGAAACATCCTGATAAAACACCGGCCCGATGACCCAGGCGCGTTTCAGCGCACTGCCGTCCTTTTCAAAGGCAGCTGCCCATGTCATGCCAATGGCCGTGCCCAGTGTGACGGGCTTTGTGTGCCGGCTGCCGTAGTCCAGCATTTTTTTCTTGCAGCCGAATAGGTCAAATGCGCCGGAGAGGAACCCCGCTTCCGGGCAGTTGCTCTGCAGCAGGCTGCCATCGGCATTATAGCACCATGTATAAATGTTGCCGCCGCACTGGATCAGCTCAGAAAACAGCTCCATATTTTGAAAAACATCCATCGAGTCACCCTCTTTTTATACCAGTATACCACAAAAAAGTGGTTGCCGTACAGACAACCACTGATATTTTTATGGCAATACCGCATAATTCTAAGTGCCGATACGGCGAGCGAGGTGCGGCAGCTGCTAAGCCAAAAGCGCAGATAATACTTTGTGTATTATCGAGCATTTTGGCAACGCAGATGCCGTGCCGCAGCCGCCGGAGCGGTGCTTAAGCCGTAAGGCGGGAATTATGCGGTGTTGCCTTAGGCGTTGGCGTATCCGCCCAGCGTCGCAAGGCTGGGCTTCGGGGTGCGCTCCATCGTTTCGCGATTTACGGCAATCAGGCCAAAGTTCATAGCATAGCCCTTCTGCCACTCAAAGTTATCCATCAGGCTCCAGTGGAAGTATCCCTTGACCGGGATACCATCGGCGATGCAGTTCTGCACACCAGCCAATGCGGCCTCGATAAACGCCACGCGGCGGGTATCGTCTGCGGTGGCGATGCCGTTTTCGGTCACGATCAAGTCACCCTTAAAGTCGGCGGCCACCTTGCGGATGACGTTTTCCAACGCCTGCGGATAAAACTCGTAGTCCATCTGGGTCAGCTCGGCACCCTGCGGGGCGGGCAGCTGCCCCTGCGCACCGTACAGCGTGCGTGTGTAGTTCTGCACGCCGAGGAAGTCATCCTCCTTAATATAAGGTAGATAGTGGGTGAACTCTTCCTCCCACGCAGCGGCGGCAAAGGCTTCACCGCCCGGCTGGGCCTGCAGGTCATGCAGCGAGAGGGTCAGACCGACCTTGACCTCGGGGCAGATTGCCTTGATGGCCTCCCGCGCGGCAGCGTGGGCGCGCATCACCAGCAAATCGCCTTCGGGTGTGCGCTCGCTGACAAAAATTTTCGGCTGCGGCGTACCGAACACGGCGGCGTTTTCGGCGGCAGCGTACTTCATGTTCTCCATCATCTTCTGGAAGTTCATGCCCACCTGTACGCTGCCTTCAGCGGATTTGCCTGCACTGGCAGCAGCCTTGGCGGCCTGCTCTGCCATCAGGCGGAACCGCTTGGAGATTGCCGCCAGCTGCAGGCCCATGTTGGCCTCATTGATGGTGCAGACATAGTGCAGCTCACTGCCCAGCTGCTCCATCACATAGCTGACATAGCGTTTGAAGTATTCGACCGTGGATTCTGCCTCCCAGCCGCCCATGGCAATCAGCCATTTGGGGCTGGTGAAGTGCAGCAGCGTCGCAACAGGTTCAACGCCGTGCGCCTTGCAGCAGGCAATGACCTTGCGGTAATGCTCGATTTCGGCAGGGTTGAACTTGCCCTCCTCCGGCTCGATGCGCGCCCATTCGATGGAAAAGCGATAGGCGTTCAGCCCGGCATCCGCCAGCAGTCGAATATCTTCCTCATACCGATTATAATGGTCGCAGGCAATGCCGCTCGGCTCAGCAAAGCTGGTGTGAGGCAGCTGCTCTTGTGCCCAGTAGTCGGAATGAATGTTGTTGCCCTCGACCTGATGGGCGGCGGTGGCGGCACCCACAAAAAAGCCTTTTTCAAATTTCCGCATAATTTTCTCCTTACCTGTGCTGTCTAAAGCAAATCCAGAAACTTTTGTACCTGTATCATAGCATAACAAGCGCAAGTCGTGAGGGTATTATTTAGCAAAGCAGGACAATATTTCGTGTTGCTTGAAATAATGCGCGAATTTTTGTTCCTTATCTGCTGATTTTTATCCCCTGCTGCCGTTTTGCTTCTGGTATAGTGGTGTCAGTGAGAAAAACCACTGCGGAATTTTTAGGAGGAAAACAAAATGTTCAAAAAGAAACCCACTGCTTCAGAAGTTGACGGCGTACAATACCGCCGCGCCAAAACATGGCAAATCATCTGCTACGCCTGCAACGCGCTGGTCGGTATGAGCGTCTACTCGCTCATCGGTATGGCCAGCTATTCGGCCAGCATCGGCTACGGCATTACCACCGCCGCGGTTGGCATCATCCTGACCTGCACCCGTATTCTGGACGGCATCACCGACCCGCTGCTGGCCTTTGTGTATGACCGCGTCAACACCAAGTTCGGCAAGCTGCGTGTGCTGCTGGTCGCGGGCTACCTGATTGAGGCCGTTGCCCTCTACGCGATGTTCACCGGCTTCTCCTCCAAGGGGATGGGGCTGGTCGCGTTCACGCTGCTGTACGTGGTCTACGTCATCGGCTACACCACCACCAATATGACGGCGCAGACCATTCCCGCCATTATGACGAATGACCCGCGCCAGCGCCCCACCCTCGGCGTCTGGACGACCGCATTCAACTATCTGGTGCCGATGGTTATGTCCATGGTGCTCAACGTCGTCCTGCTGCCCAAGTGCGGCGGCACCTATAATCAGGCATTTCTGACCGCTGCCTGCAATGTCACCCTGATTGTTGCCGCCATCGGCACCCTGCTGGTCTGCCTCGGCGTTTCCGCCTTCGACAAACCCGAAACCTTTGTCGGCACCAAGAAAACCGAACCGCTGAAGATGGCCGATATTGTCGAGGTCCTCAAGCACAACAAGCCCCTGCAGTGCTACATTGCATCCAACGCATCCGACAAGCTGGCTCAGCAGGTCGGCAGCCAGGCCATCATCAACACAATTCTCGGCGGCATTATCATCGGCAATATAGGTCTTGGCACGATTCTGACCGTCATCAGCATGGTTCCCTCCATCTTCTTCGCCGCGTTCGGTGCCAAGTATGTCGGCAAGCACGGCAGCAAAAAGGGCATTGTCAATTTCACCTGCATCAGCATGGTCATCACCGCTGTTATGATCGTGTTCTTCCTTGTCATTGACCCCAAACAGATCGGTGTCATGGGCAGCCCCGCCATGATTATTTATGTCATTCTGTCTCTGCTGCAGAACGGCTCCAATATGTGCATCACCACCTCCAACACCTCGTATATGGCCGATGCCATCGACTTTGAGCTCGACCGCAGCGGGCGTTATATTCCCGCCGTTGTCTCCGGCACCTACAGCCTGGTCGATAAACTCATCACCTCTTTTGCCGCCGTGATTGCCACCGGTGCTGTTGCGCTGCTGGGCTACACCGCCACGATGCCCCAGCCCACCGACCCTTGCACCCCCGCTATCTTCTGGATGGCTATGGTTCTCAAGTTTGGTCTGCCTATCATCGGCTGGATCATTACGCTGATTGCCATGCGCAGCTGCCCGCTGACCAAGGAGGAGATGGTCAACGTCCAGAAGCGCATTGCCGAGAAGAAGGCTGCCGCACAGTCTGAATTCTATAAAGAACAGCTTCAGTAAGCCCATCCCACAACAGCCGAAAGGGTTTGCAGCCCTTTCGGCTGTTTGAGGTTAAATCCACACATAAGGAGTCATGTTATGAGCAAGACAATTCTTTTGAACCAGAACTGGATTTTTTCCAAAGAAGGACACGACGAACCCGTCACCCTGCCCCACACCTGGAACGCCATCGACGGGCAGGACGGCGGCAACGACTACTACCGCGGCACCTGCAGCTACACCACCGTGCTGCCTGACATCTCCCTGCCGGAAAACGGACGTGCCGTTTTGCAGTTTGATGCCGTTGCCATGACCGCCGAGGTCTACCTGAACGAGCAAAAGCTTGCTGAGCATAAGGGCGGCTATTCTGCATTTTGCGTGGACATTACCGATGCGCTGCGCAACGGCAGCAACCTGCTGCGCGTGAATGTGGACAACAGCGACAATGACACCGTCTACCCGCAAAAAGCCGATTTCACCTTCTACGGCGGCATTTACCGCGATGTAACGCTGCATGTTGTGCCCGCTGCTCATTTTGCCCTTGCTGAAAACGGCGCGGTGCCCGTCAAGGTCACGCCGATTGTCACGGACCTCGACGCCCGCCGCTGTGAAGTGACGGTGGAGGCCGCTGTGGTGGGTGCCGAAAGTGTCACCTTCACACTGGATGGCCAGCAGACGAGCGTTGCCGTCAAGGACGGCACCGCCAGAGCCGTGTTCACGCTGGAGCATGCCCGCCTGTGGGACGGTCTTGATGACCCGTATCTCTACACCGTGACTGCGCGGCTGGTCAATGGCGAGACCGAGACCGCCCGCTTCGGCTGCCGCAAGTTTAAAATTGACCCACAGAAGGGCTTTATCCTGAACGGGCGCCCCTATCCCCTGCGTGGTGTTTCCCGCCATCAGGACCGCAAGGGCGCGGGTGTGGCCATCACCAAAGAGATGATGGAGGAGGATATGGCGCTGATCCTTGAAATGGGCGCCAACACCATCCGCCTGGCCCACTACCAGCACGCGCAGGCGTTCTATGATCTGTGCGACGAAAAGGGTGTCGTGATTTGGGCGGAAATCCCCTACATCACGATGCACATGCACAATGGCCGCGCCAACACGCTGACCCAGATGGAAGAACTCATCGTCCAGAACTACAACCACCCCTGCATTGCTGTTTGGGGACTGTCCAACGAAATTACCGCCGCCAGCCCTGTGAATGAGGAGCTGCTGGAAAACCACCGCGCCCTCAATGATTTGGCGCACAAGCTCGACCCGACCCGTCCGACCACGATGGCGAACGTCTTTATGCTGGAAATCACCAGCCCGATTCTGGAAATTCCCGATGTGAACAGCTACAACCTGTATTTTGGCTGGTACTTGGGCGAGCTTGACCAGAACGACGACTTTTTTGATACCTACCACGCCAAATACCCGGACCGCTGCATCGGATTTTCGGAGTACGGCGCGGACGCCAACCCCGCCTACCAGAGCGCCCACCCCGAAAAGGGCGACTATACCGAAACCTACCAGTGCGTCTATCACGAGCACATGGCAAAAATGATTGCTGACCGCCCGTGGCTGTGGGCGACCCATGTCTGGAATATGTTCGACTTTGCCGCCGACGGGCGCGACGAGGGCGGCAAAAACGGCGAGAACCAGAAGGGCCTTGTCACCTTTGACCGCAAAATCAAAAAGGACGCCTTCTACCTGTACAAGGCCTACTGGAGCAAGCAGCCCTTTGTACACACCTGCGGCAGCCGCTATGTGGACCGCACGGAGGATGTGACCGAGGTCCGGGTCTACTCCAACCTGCCGGAGGTTTCGCTGTACAAGGACGGACACCTGGTCGAAACGAAAAAAGGCGACAAAGTGTTTGTTTTCAATGTGCCCATCACCGGCAAGCACAGCATTGAGGCCCGCGCGGGGACGTATTCCAGCGTGATTCTGGTCAACAAGGTTGCCGAGCCGAATCCCGCTTACGCTATGTCCAACCGTCAGGTCGTGAACAACTGGTTTGACGGTGAGCTGGACGAAACCTGCTGGAGCGTCAAGGACAATATGGCAGCTGCCATGGCGGACGCCAAGGTCGGACCCGTTTTGAAAGCCATCACCGACAAGGCGGCTGCCGCCCGCGGCGATGTCGCCGCCGCCGTCAAGGACAACCCCGCACTGGTTGCCATGATGGAGCGCGCCATGCAGCGCATGACCGTGGAGAGTATGCTCAAGCAGGCCGGTGCAGATGCCGAGAGCATCAAACAGCTGAACCGCGTTTTGCAGGGCATCAAAAAGGATGTGTAATACGATGAAAACCTACTGCAACCCTTTGGATCTGGGCTACCGCTACCAGCATATGAAGGAGGGTGAGCGCATCGCAGGCTTCCGCGAGGGCGCTGACCCGACACTGGTGTACTTTAAAGGCAAATACTACCTGTTTGTTTCGATGTCGGCAGGGTTCTGGTACTCGGACGATCTGCTGCATTGGGATTTCCACGCCGACCCCGATTTGCTCATTTACGACTACGCCCCCGATGTGCGTCAGGTCGGCGATTACCTCTACTTCTGCGCCAGCCGCAAGGGCCGCAACTGCCCGATTCTGCGCACGGCTGACCCGCTGACCGAGCCGTTTACCGAGGTCAGCGCCCCGTTCGCCTTTTGGGACCCCGATATGTTTTGCGATGATGACGGGCGCGTGTATTTCTACTGGGGCTGCTCCAACACCTCGCCCATCTGGGGCGTAGAGCTTGACCCCGAAACCATGACACCCATCGGCGAGAAAAAAGAACTGATCTTTGGTCGCGAAGAAGAACTGGGCTATGAGCGCCCCGGTAACAACGGGATCGTGGATAAAGAGAGCAGTGTGCTGTACAAATCCATGAAACGGTTCTATAACGAGGCAAGCGGCAAGCTGGAGCTGCCGCCCCAGATGGCGCAGATGCCGGGGCTGACCGCCGAAGTGCTGACCGCCATGTTCAACGCCGTCGGCAAGCCCTATATCGAGGGCGCGTTTATGACAAAGCACAACGGTACGTATTATCTGCAATACGCCTGCCCCGGCACCCAGTACAATACCTACGCCGACGGCGTGTATACATCCAAGTCCCCGCTGGGACCGTTCACGCTACAGGCGTCCAACCCGTTTTCCGCCAAGCCGGGTGGGTTTATGACGGGTGCCGGACACGGCAGCACCATTGCCGACAAGTACGGCAACTACTGGCACGCATCCACGATGCGCATTTCGGTCAACCACGACTTTGAGCGCCGCGTGGGTCTGTTCCCTGCCGGGTTTGACGCGGACGGCGTGCTGTACTGCAACCAGAATTTTGCCGACTACCCGCATGAGATTCCGGCAGGCAAATTTGACGCCGCCAGCCAGCAGCCCAAGTGGATGCTGCTCAGCTACCGCAAGACCGTGACCGCATCCTCCACCGCCGAGGGCAGCGACCCTGCCAACGCCGTGGACGAGGATTGCCGCCGCTGGTGGAGCGCGGGCAGCGACCAGCCCGGCGAATGGCTGTGCGTGGATTTGGGCAGAGACTGCGATGTGCGGGCAGTTCAGGTCAATATGGCGGACGAAGCGCTGGCGGGGGACTTCCCTGCTGACAGCTACGGCGATGACCGCAAGACCCGCCACATCGAAACCCGCCCGCAGATTTCGCATTACACCGTGGAAACCAGCTTGGACGGCAAGGTGTGGACACTGCGCGAGGATGTCGCCCGCGAATGCTCCAACGGCTATTATGAATACGCGGACGGCATCCGTGCGCGGTATATCCGCGTGACGGGCGGCGAGTTGCCCTACGGGCAGGCTTTGCGCATTAGCGGGCTGCGGGTGTTCGGCAACGGCGAGGGCGACTGCCCCGCCCAAGCCAACGCCAAAGCCGTGCGCGTGGATGCGCTGGACGGCAAAATCAGCTGGCAGCACCTTGAAAACGCGCAGGGCTGCAATGTGCGCTACGGCATTGCACCGGATAAACTGTACCAAAGCTGGCTTGTCTACAATGCCGATGAAGTGACGCTGTCCACACTGATTGCAGGACAGGACTACTATGTCTGCGTGGACAGCTTCAACGAAAACGGCATCACAACGGGCAAAATCATCAAGATGGAGGGGTAAACGATGCCGATACACGCTGTCCAGCAGTTTATGCTGGGAACCGTTTTAAGCAACGAAAACGAGGCGCGCCAGACACTGGCTGCCATGAAAGCCGCCGGATATGACGGCATTGAGCTGTGCGGGTTTATGATCCACCCCATCGGCTTTATGGTGCGGCTGCTGACCAAGGCGGCGGGCATGCCCGTGGGCAAGGGCGGCAACCTTGACTGGCACGCTTTGGTCAAAGAAGCGGGGCTGCAAGTCGTCAGCCTGCACACCGATTTGGGCAGTCTGGAGCGCGATGCCAAGGCAGTGGCAGACGAAGCCAAAGGCTTTGGCACCAAGTATGTTGTTATTACCGGGATGTATCGCTTTGATTACGGCGATGAAGCCGCGATGCACGACCTTGCCGCACGGCTGAACAAGGCGGGCGCGGCGCTGAAGGCCGAGGGCGTGGAGCTTTTGTACCACAACCACAACTGCGAGCTGCGCCATGTGAACGCAGAAAAGCGTGCCTACGACATTTTGCTGGAGGAAACCGACCCGCAGTTCGTCAACTTTGAGTTTGACAGCTATTGGTTTACCGAGGGCGGCGCGAATGCGCTTGCGTGGATGCAGCGTCTGGGAACCCGCATGAAGCTGTGGCACATCAATGACCGCGGCACCCGCATTTCGGGCAGCGCCGTAACGCCGATTCTGAAAACCGACAGCATGGAGCTGGGTACCGGCAATATGGACCTCGACAGCCTGATGGCGCAGGCGCTTTCCGCCGGCGTAGATGCCGTGATTCTGGAAAGCCACCGCAACTGGGTGGATAACTCCCCCGTCAAGAGTTTGCAGCTCAGCGCCGAATATTTGAAAAAGCATACTTAAACCGCAATCCCCTGCCCGAAAGGACAGGGGATTTATTTTACCTGCGTTGAAATTTGGTTTTTTATGTGATATACTTAGGGCAGGAAATCGGAATTTGATAAGGATGTGTGATTCTATGGGTAAAGCAATTCTGGCAGCAATCGTTACATTGATTGTTGGTTATTTAGGTATGGTTGTAGGACTTGAATTTCTAGGTAATTGGGTTGAGTTTGGACTGCTCATTGCTATTGCAGTAATGGGTGCATTTATCATCTACTTCAATGACAAAAAGAAGTAAATCAATTCCAGTCTATCAAAAACAGCGCCTGCCCTGCCGTAGAATTTACGGCAGGGCAGGCGCTTTCCTATTATACTGTTTATACTGTGTGCTTTCCGGGGGCAAGGGTCAGCTTACGCCCATCGGGCAGGGTGACATCGGCGGTCAGATTGGCGGGGATTTCAAACTCATACGCTACCGCATCGCCGTCATACCGCCAGCCGCTTACAATGCGCCCGACCGGGGAATCATAGGCAGCTTTCGCCCAGCCCAGCGATTTGTCGGGTGTCGGGGCGATCGTCAGTGTGCCGTCCGCGTAATGAATGCCGCACACGCCGCCGAACAGCCAGCCGCAGATGGCACCGTAGCTGTAATGGTTCAGGGATTCGTGGGGCTTGCCGTTTTCGTCAATGCCCGTCCATGTCTCCCATACGGTAGTCGCACCCTTGCCGACCTCATACAGCCAGCCGGGGGCGTCGGGCTGCAAAAGCAGCTTGTAGGCAGTGTCCGTATAGCCGTATTTTGCCAGCACATCGCACAAAAACGGCGTGGACAAAAAGCCCGTGTTCAGGTGGCAGCCGTTCTCGATGACCATCTGGTTCAGCGTTGCGGCAGCCGTTTTGCTTTCGTCCTCACCCAGCAGGGCAAAAGCAATGGCGCGGACATACTCGCACTGGCGGTCAGACTTGATAACGCCGTTCTCGGTAAACGCCGCGCGGTAGGCTTTTACCGCGTTGGCGGCGGTGCCGCGGTAGTTGGCGGCATCGTCCGCCTTGCCCAGTGCTTCCGCCACTTCCGCCAGCAAGCGCCCGGAGTAGGCCAGATACGCCGTGCCAACGCTCTTGCGCGGGTTCATCATCGCCTGCATGGGGGTGATGCCCGGCTCGCACCATTCGCCGTAGTCCATGCCGTTTAAAACGGTGAACTTGGCGTAATCACCGCCCTGCTGCTCGTCGGTTGTCTGCTGTGCGCGTCCCAGCAAAAAGCCGTACCAGCGCTGCATCATCTCGTAGTTGTCCGCCAGAATTTTGCGGTCACCCGTGCGTTTGTACAGGGCATACGGCACCAGAATCGCCGCATCGCCCCACCCTGCCGACATGCAGAGCATCGGGGTCATATAGCCGGGGCGGGCGTTCGGCGGGGCAATGTTCGCCATGCGCCCGTCCGGGTACTGGTTCAGGCGGCACTCCGCCAGCCATTTTTCCGCCACGGGGTAGCAGTCCATCAGGGTCAGGCCGGTTTCGATAAACACGCCCATATCCCCTGTCCAGCCTGCGCGTTCGCGGGTCGGGCAGTCGGTGGGGATGTCGCAGAAGTTGCCCTTCTGGCTCCAGATGCTGTTCTTGACAAGCTGATTCACCGCGTCATTTCCGCAGGTAAATTTGCCTGTCACCGCCATATCGGAGTAGACGGCGTGGGCAGTAAACACAGCATCGGTCAAGTCGGCGTCGGTTTCGACCTTGGCGTAGCGGAAGCCCATGATGGTGAAGTGGGGCTTGAAGTGGTTTTTCCCCTCTTTGCAGACAAGCTCCAGCATCTGGGCGGTGCCGCCCTCCTTGTGGCGGGCACGGTCCTGGAAGTTTTCCTGGGTAAAGTTGCCGTTTTCGTCCAGCGCTTCGCCGCAGGTCAGCTTGACCTTTTGCCCGGCGCGGGCGGTCAGCGCCATCTCCACATAGCCGGCGATATTCTGCCCAAAGTCCAGCACGGTCTCGCCGTTGGGCGTTTGCAGCAGCTTGCCGGGGAAGGCTTCGTGTTCCAGAATCGGCACGGTATTCATGCCGGTGATGGGCAGGTCGTCGCGGTAGGCGCGCACACCGTGCCAGCCGGTCAAGCTGCCTTCGAACCGTGCGTCATAGACCTCGCCCTGCTGCATATCGTTTTGGCGGATCGGCCCGCACTGCGTTGCCTGCATCGTGCCGTCAGAAACGCAGACGGCTTGGCCGTTCACCTCCAGCTGAAACAGCACGCCCAGTGTATCACCGAACAAGTCGCGGTCACCGTCAACGCCGCCTGTGCTGCGGCGCCAGCCGTCACCGAGAGCGATCAAAAGCTCATTCTCGCCCTCGTGCAGAAGCGCGGTCACATCGTAGGTCTGCGCACCAAGATGCTTGTCCCCGGTAAAGCTGCCGGGGGCCAGCACCATCTCACCAACGCGCACGCCGTTCAGCCATGCCACATACAGTCCCTTTGCCGTGATGTACAGCCGTGCCTCGCTCTTGGGCGCGGTGAAAAGCTTGCGCAGGTAGGATGCCGGGCGGTGGGGCTTGTACGGCTCGGCTGTTCCTTTTCCGGCTGCTTCTTTCTCGGCCTGTTTGCGCTCCCAGTTCGGGCGGGCAAAAGCGTTGATGGCATCATCCCCGGGGATGTCGATTTCTTCCGTTTCGGGGTCTACCCATTCACCCTGCCAGTCGCTTTGCGCCAAGCCCGTTTCAAAGTGCGCCTCACTCCACGCGCCGGGAGTGTCGTTTTCGTCCCACAGGCGCACGCGCCAGCACCCACGCACGCGGGAGCCGCCCACAGTCGGGGCATCGGCGTGCACGGCGGCGCTCTGCACCTTGCCGCTGTGCCAAACCGTCTCGCCGTTCGCGGTCAGTTCAATTTCATAGGCAGTCTGGCGCACGCCGTCAACGCACTGCCAAGACAAGAACAACGGCCCGGCATCCATGCCAAGGGGCGCGGTAAGATGATTCGTTTTCAGGTTTATTGCTCGCATCGCTGGGTACTCCTTTTCAATTTACTGCCTATATTATAATGGAAATTTCCCGGCGGGCGAACTCAGAAATTACGGATAAGGGATAAAAATTTCAAAAGCATCGAATAATACATAAATTTTTATTCCATTTCCGGATTTGATGCCCCCACCGTGCACCACCGGCGGGGATTTTTTATTGACATTTTTGGTCTATCGTAGTAGACTATAGACAGAGACAGGTCTATTGCAATAAACCAAAAGGAGCTTTCCCTATGCTGAATCATGAACCGCTTCGCCTTGCTGACGGCGAATACCGCTTTGCCTGCCTTGTGTGGGACAACGAGCCGCTGCCCAGCGGGCAGTTGGTCGCGCTGGCCGCCGAGGGGCTGGGCTGGAAAAAAAGCACGACCTACACCGTTTTAAAAAAGCTCTGTGAGCGCGGCGTGCTGCAAAACGCCGATGGCCGCGTGACGAGCCTTATTAAAAAGGAGGATGTCCAGCAGGCCGAGAGCGCCGCAGTGGTGGACAAGACCTTTGACGGCAGTCTGCCGCGGTTTGTGGCCGCGTTTTTGAACTCAAAGCCCATCAGCGACGCCGAGGCCGCCGAGATCCGCGCGCTGCTCGACGCCGCCCGCTATAAGGAGGAATAGCCATGCGCAGTACCGTTCTTGCCTTTTTGCTGTTGAGCGCCCGCGGCGGTGTGGCCGCGCTGGCGGCGTGGCTGGTCTGCAGGGCCCTGCGCCGCGCCCATGCGCCCAGTCGGCTCCTATGCTGGCTGTGGCTGGCCGTAGGGCTGCGGTTTGTGCTGCCGTGGGGCATCCCGCTGAAGCTGCCCCGCCCGGAGAGCGCCCCGCTGGCCGCTGCCGCCGACACCGTGCAGGAGCTGGGCGAGCTGCCGCTGCTGCCCCCTGCCCCCGCCGCACCCGCTGTTGCGGCCCCGCTGCCTTGGTACGCCCGGCTGACGCCGTGGCACGCGCTGGCGGCGGTCTGGCTGGTCGGTGTGCTGGTGCTGGCTGTGCGCGGGGGCGTCGGCTACCTGAAATTAAAGCGCTGTGTGGCGCTGGCCTGCAAAACGCCCGACGGCTGCTACGGCGGGGCGTGCGTGCCCACGCCGTTCACACTGGGCTTTGTGCGCCCGCGCATCTACCTGCCGGACAGCCTGCAAAGCCCGGCGCGGCAGGCTGTGCTGCTGCATGAGCGGACCCACATCCGCCGCCGCGATCCGCTGGTGAAGCCGCTGTTTTATGCCGTCGTCTGCCTGCACTGGTTCAATCCGCTGGCGTGGCTGGCCTTGTGCGCCTTTGAGCATGACATGGAGGCCGCCTGCGACGAGGCAGCCGTGCAGGGCTGCACGCTGGCCGAGCGCAGCACCTACTGTGAGAGCCTGCTGCATTTTGCCATGCAGGGACGCCCCATCCGAACACCCGGAAGTCTTGCCTTCGGGCAGGGCAGCGTGAAGGAGCGCATTGTGCACCTGCTGCACTACCGCCGTCTGGGTGCGGGGGCGCTGGCGCTCTGCGCCGTGGCCGTGGGCGTCAGCGTGACGGCCTGTATGGTGCGCCCGCAGGTGGAAGCGTCCCACGCCGCGCCGGAGCCGCCCGCCGCTACTGCCGAGACTGCAGAGCCGACACCGACACCTGCGCCCACGGAGACGCCCGCAGCCATGCCCGCCGCGACGCTGCCGACGTTACGTGACGCCGCCAACAGCCCGCGCTTTGTCTGCCCGGTCAAGTACAAATATATTTCCCGCTTTGCCACCGAGAACAGCCACCGGGGCGACGACCTGTGCGCTGCCGAGGGCACCGAGATTTACGCCGCCGCGGACGGTGTTGTGCTGGCCGCGCAGGAGCATTACAGCTGGGGCAATTTTGTGGAGATCGACCACGGTACCGACGCCGACGGTCTGCGCTGGGTCACGCTGTACGCCCACATGAAGTCCTGCGCCGTTGTGCCCGGGCAGACCGTGACCGCCGGTCAGGTCATCGGGTACGTGGGTTCCACCGGGAACACCACCGGCAACGCCTGCCATTTTGAGATGCATGTCAACGGCACGTTGGTCGAACCGCGGTATTTTACCGCCTACCGGGGCAGCGACGCCGCCGAACTGACGCAGGAAAAGGCAGATGAAATCCTGGCCGAAGCTGTGCGCAATGCGAGTTCCGACCAGGTAACTGCCGCCGATGGAGCCGCAGCCCTTTCCGGCGTGGAGCTCTTTACCCTGCCGGTCGCGCCCCCGCCGCAGGTCAGCGGCTATGCCCCCGAAAACGGCCACCCCGGCATTGACTTTGCCGCTGAGGAGGGCGCGGAGGTTTACGCCGTTGCCGATGGCATCGTGACCACCGCCGACTACGATGCTGAAAAGGGCAACTATGTCGTGCTTGACCACGGCGGCGGGCTGGAAACGGAGTATCAGCACTTGAAGTCGTCGCTCGTCTCTGCCGGGCAGTCCGTGGTTCAATGCCAGGTCTTGGGATATGTGGGCAGCACCGGCAATTCCACCGGGCCGCACCTGCACTTTGAGGCACGGCAGGACAGCGCGCCCGCAGACCTGACCGGGACTGCCCTATTAGCGGAGTAACAAGATGAAATACAGGCACTTCCCCGCCGCTGCTCTGGCGGCGGGGCTGCTTTTTTGTACCCTTTTTTCGGGCCTGACCGCTTACGCGGATGATAAAAAGAGCGAATTAACGCAAAAGCAGACCGAGACGCGGCAGGAGTACGAAGCCGCACAGTCGGCCCTGGAAGAATTGCAAAACGAACAGACGCAGACCGAGAGCGAGGTTGCCGCCCTGACTGGGCAGGCCGCCGAGCTGGCCGGGCAAATTACCGCCGTGACCGCCGCCGTGCAAAATGCACAGACCGTTTTGGACGAGCGGCAGGCCGCGGCGGACGCCGCCCGCGCCGCACTGGACGCCAAGCAGGCCGAGTACGACGCGCGGCTGGCCGTCTGCCGTGAGCAGCTGCGCGCGATGCAGCGGCTGGACGGCGGCGGAGCCGTCTGGCTGCTGGCGCAGGCCAAAAGCCTGTACCAACTGCTGACGTTCGACGCGGTTTTACAGCAGATGAGCGCGCGGAACAGCACGGTTCTGGCCGAGCTGGACGCCGAGGCCGCCGCACTGGAGCAGGCCCGCGCCGCGGCGGACGAGGCTGCCCGGCAGGCCGCCGATGCCAAGGCGGCACTCGAACAGCAGCAGGCGGCGCTGGCCGACACGCAGACCGCGCTGGAGGCCGCACTGCTCGACGCGAACAGCACGCTGACCGCCCAGCAGGCCGCGGCCCAGGCACAGGCCGCCGTGACCAACGCCGCGAAAAAGGCGTATGAGGACGCCACCGCCGCACTGGACGCCTATGTGCGGGAGCAGAGCCGACGCTACACAACGGCGGACCTGCACCTGACGAGCCTTGACTTCCGCTGCCCGCTGGACAGCTACGGGCGCATCACGACGCAGTTTGCCGAGCCGGACCCCTGGGGCATCCCCCACCGCGGCACCGATTTTGCCGCGCCGGGCGGCACGCCCATCTATGCGATTGCGGACGGTGTCGTCAGCGCCGCGCGGACGATGAACAGCTACGGAAACTGCGTGCAGGTCAGTCACGGCACCGCGGACGACGGCCACCGGTACGACAGCCTGTACGCCCACATGAGCAGCATCGTCGTGGCGCAGGGGGCCGCCGTGCAGAAGGGCGACCTGCTCGGGTATGTGGGCAACACCGGCAATGTCTACGGCGCGGGCGGCGGGTATCATCTGCACCTGGAGCTGCGCGTGGACGGCAGCAGAGTGGACCCGCTGGGGTTTGTGCCGACGCATTAAATGCCGCGTAGGGGCCGGGCATGCCCGGCCCCTACGGGAAAGCTAAAAGGAACGTGTATTGCTTTGACCTTCGGAGATTTTCTATACTACACAGGCTTCCATGTGGAATACACCGCGGTGCGCGTTGGACGCGGGCTGGCGGCGCTGGCACACGGCGCGGCGCGGGCGTTGCTTACGCTGCTGGCTGTGGTGCTGCGGCCCGCAGTGCGGGCGGCGGATAGCTTTAAAGCAGCGCTCACCCATCCGCGGCAGCTGGCGGGGTACGCCGTGCCGCTGCTGGCCGCCGGGGTGCTGGCATGGTTCGTGCGCACCGCGCTGGCGCGGCCCTTTGTGCTGCGGGTCGAGGTCGGCGGGCAGGTCGTGGGCTATGTCACAGACGAGCAGGCGTTCGACGCAGCCCGCACCGACGTACAGGCCCGCCTGACCGGCGTAGTCGGCTGGGACGTCCAGCCCGCGTACACCCTTGTCATGGCCGACGCCGACACCCGCCCCATGACCGAGCGCGAGACCGCCGATGCCATCCTGCGCGCCGCAGGCGGCGAGATCACCGAGGGCACCGCCGTCTATCTGGACGGCGCGCTGCGGTTCGTCACCGACGAGGGCGACCACCTGCGGCAGTTTTTGTACGCCGTGCGTGCGCCGTGGCAGACCGACGGTGTGCAGACCGACTTTGTCCACGCCCTGCGGCTGGTGGACGGCATCTACCCTGCCGCGGCCATCACACCGTACCGCGACCTGACCGCCGCACTGCGGGCGGACGACCTTTTGCAGGTCAAGGCCGTGCGGTACGAGACCGTGACCCAGGAGCTGCCGTTTGAGACCCAGACCATCGAGGACGCGGGGCTGGATTTTGGCAAAACCGAGACCGTACAGGCCGGGCAGAACGGCAGCGAGCTTGTCACCAGCGAGATCACAACCGTGGCGGGCGAGGTCGTCAGCACCCGCGTAGTGGATGTGCAGCTTGTGCAGGCCGCCGTGCCGGAGGTCATCCACCGCGGCACGCGGCTGAAAAGCGGCATGATCGGCAGGCTGGGCACAGGCAGCTTTCTCTGGCCGGTGCCGGGGTATTCGGGCATCAGCCGGTGGGCCAGTCTGCCCTATGGACACCGCGGCGTGGACATCACGGCCCCCTACGGCACACCGATCTATGCCGCCGACGCGGGCACGGTCATTGCCGCCCAGTGGCACAACCACCCCACCATGAGCTGGGGTTACTATGTGGAGATCGACCACGGCAACGGGTACAAAACGCTGTACGCCCACATGTCGTCCTTTGTCGTGCAGGCCGGGCAGACCGTGGAAAAGGGGCAGTTGATCGGCTATGTGGGGGCCACCGGCGCTGCCACGGGTCCCCACTGCCATTTTGAGATGTACTATAACAATGCACTTATCAGTGCGCGGAATGTGTTCCCGGATATGTGAGGCACAAGGCAGACGGGCCCCTGCCGAGTTGTCGACTTAATTTATTTTGCAAATCGCTTTACTTTTTGCTTTCCATATGGTAAAATTCTTTGCATAGTAAAGCTGATTAAGCTCTCGTTCAGGTGCAATGGCGCACACGAACGGGAGCTTTTTGCCTAAAACGAGGTGTTACCATGGATCACATTGACCGTAAAATCATCGACCTTCTGCAAAACAACGCCCGCGCACCGTTAAAGGAAATTGCCGACCATGTGTTTTTGTCCAGCCCCGCCGTGTCGGCCCGCATGGCCCGGCTGGAAAGCTCCGGCACCATCACCGGCTACCAGGCACAGGTCGACGCGCCGAAGCTGGGCTACATGGTCAAGGCGTTCATCAATCTGGACATGGACCCCCAGCGCAAGCCGGAGTTTTACCCCTATATCCAGAGCTGCCCCCATGTGGTGGAATGCAACTGCGTCACCGGCGATTACAGTATGCTGATAGAGGTGCTGTTCGGTACGACGCAGGAACTGGATCAGTTCATCAACCACCTGCAGCAGTTTGGCCGCACCCGGACGCAGATCGTCTTTTCGACGCCCGTGGAGCACCGCGGCGTGCCCGTAGCCGAGCCGGAGGAGAAGCAATAAAAAACAAAAAGCCTTCCCCGTCGGGGGAAGGTGGCCGAGCGAAGCGAGGTCGGATGAGGGCGAAGTTTGTGCTGTTTCCCGTAAACGGGATATTGCCGGCAACGCGGCCCTCATCCGTCCGCTTCGCGGACAGCTTTCCCCGATGGGGAAGCCCAGCGTGTCGAAAAACCTCCCTCTGCGAGGGAGGTGCCCCGAAGGGGCGGAGGGAGAGAACCTTGCCATAGCCCGAAATATTTCGGACAGCCGTACAGTTCTCTCCCCCACCGCCTGCGGGCGGAGCCCCCTCGCAGAGGGGGCCAAGGGGTGAGCACACCTTTTTCGACAGGCTGAGCTTCCCCCAATTGGGAAGCCTTTTTCCGTTATAAGTATCCCCCGCTCCGCAGAACAAAGATCCAGCCTGTCAGCGTCAGGGCGGAGAGAAGGGTCGTCAGGGCAATGCAGCTCGAGGTCAGCACGCCCTCATGGCCCATGTTCCTGCTCATGACATAGGCGCTCGGCGTCGTGGGACTGCCCAGCATGATAAGCAGTGCGACGAGTTCCTCATTCCGAAAGCCCCGCGCTACCGCGCAGGGCAGGAACACCGCCGCAAGGCCCACGGTCTTAATGAACGCTGCCGCCAGCGTGGGGCCGAGCTTTTTGATGGCCTTTGTCCCCTCAAACGACGCGCCGATGGACAGCAGCGACAGCGGCGTGGTCAGCGACGCAATGCTGCTGATGGTTTTGGTTGCGATCTGCGGCAGCGTGAACGGCAGCAGCGCATAGACCGTGCCGAACACAATGCCCAGCAGGATCGGGTTTGTGGCCACGCCGCGCAAGAGCTGCTTCGGGTCAGGCACGCCGCGCTGCTCGGGCGATTCCAGCATCAAGATCAGCACCGCAAAGATGTTGAAAAGCGGCACACTGCCCAAAATCATGAGCGGGGCCATGCCGGCGCTGCCGTAAATGTTCTGGATGAACGCCACGCCCAGCACGGCGGCGCTGCTGCGGTAGCCCGCCTGCACGAACTCGCCCACCAGCGCCTTGTCCTTCAAAAAACGTTTAGCCCCCGCCCAGACGGTCAGGATGCCGACGAGGGTGGTGGCAAAGCAGAACAGCACAAACCTGGGCCGGAAGTCGTGCAGGATGTCCACGCTGCCCATGTCCAGAAACAGCATGAGCGGCAAAGTCACCTTAAAGGTCAGCCTGTCCGACGCCTTGCAGAACGCGGACGGCAGAAAGCCGAGCTGCCCCAGCGCGTACCCCACCACCATGACAAGAAACACCGGCAGGGTCGCGTTCAGGCTGAAAATTAAATTTTGCATGGCAGTTCTCCCCTTTTTTTGCTGCCTTTATTCTACCATTCCCAACAAGTCTTTACAAGGCAGGGATTTTGCAAAATCTTTTTTCGGCAAAAGCCTTGACTTTTCCGGGGTGTTTGTGCTAGAATATCTCTTGCAGTCAATGCAACAAGCGGAAGTGCTGGAATCGGCAGACAGGCACGTTTGAGGTGCGTGTGTCTATGACGTGTGGGTTCAAGTCCCATCTTCCGCACCAAAAGAGAACCCCCATGGCGTATCCCGCCATGGGGGTTCTCTTTTTTCCTGTCACGCAGACTAAACAAAGCCCCCCGGCATCATCACGATGCCGGAGGGCTTTGCGTTTATGGAAGGACAAAGAGAATCTCAGGGTTAAAGCTTAGGCGCGGTACTCCGCGGGCAGCTGGTCGACGGTCTGCCACTTTTCCATGGCATCTTCCAGCTTCATGCCGTTCGCAACCGCGTCGCGGCGGCAGGCGTTGACGGCCTGGATCTCCTTCATCTTCTCGCCGGTCAGGCTGTAGCCCTTCATGGCGATGAGAGTGGCCGCCCAGGCGACCATCGGGATGGCGCAGAACAGGACGATAACGACCACATTCATGCCCGGAGTGTACGGGTCATACTGGGTGGGCAGGGTGTTCAGACCGATAAAGGTCACGGCAATGCCGACGACGGTGGCGGACAGGCTGGAAACGAGCTTATCCACCAGGCTGAACAGCGTACCCATGATGCCCGGAATATACTTACCGGAGCGATAGGTCTCGTAGTCGGAGCAGTCGGCAACCATCGGAATGGGCATGTCGGCAGTAGCGTAGTATGCGCCGTAGCCGATGCCGAAGAACAGGATGAACAGAATCGTGTACAGGTTGATGGACAGACCATTCTCGCCCAGCAGGCTCAGATGGAATGCATCACCGTGACCCCACAGCAGCAGCAGGACCAGCACGCCGACATAGCAGGCCAGCGCCACGCTGACATACTTCGTCAGGCTGGCCTTCTGGCCCTTCTTCTGGCTGGTACGCACAGAGAGAATGAAGAACGGCACACTGCAGGCGTAGCCCAGCACCATCATGGGCAGGTACAGCCCATCGTAAGCACCCATCATGCAGCCGTAGAGCATGCACAGAACCGTGGTGTTGTTGGCGATGGAGAGCGCCAGCTTCGTGCCAGCGCCCGCGATCATCAGACGCTGCATGGGTTTGTTTTCCCGGATGATCTGCAGATACTCGCTGACCTTGACCTTCTCGGTCTTTTCGCCGCCGATGCCAAAGTACTTGGGCTGATCCTTCTCCCAGATGCCGATGATGGCCAGGATGGTCAGCGCAATGGACATCACAATGCCCACGGGGGCCAGCGTGCGGAAGAAGCCCGCGGAAGAATAGCCGCCCTCATAGTTTTTGGCAAGGATGGGAGCCAGGAACTGCATAACGCCCATGCCCAGCAGACTGCCGACGGTGTTGAAGATCGTGAACAGCGGGCGCTGCTTGGGGTCGTTGGTCAGAACCGTCTGACCGGAACGGGTGCAGCTGGTCTGGAAGGTGTAGCCGATGACCCAGACAAAGTACAGGCCCACAAACGCGGCATAGCGTGCCCACATCATCGTATCGGGGATCATCGGGGTGATGCCGTACAGCACCAGAATGCTGACGGCCATGATAAGGTTGCCGATGGCCATAAACGGGCGGAATTTGCCGAACTTACCGTTCGTGCGGTCCATCAGCGCACCGATGATCGGGTCGGTGATGGCGTCGCACAGGCGCATGGCCGTGACCATGACCGAGGCAAACAGAGTGCCCAGCGCCAGTACATTGCTGCCGAAGGTGGCAATGTAGGAAAGCACAAGGACGTAATAAACATTCGTGGCACCGTTGTTCAGCGGAAACAGTACCAGCTGGTAAAGTTTGGCGCGATTGACGCTGGACGCTTTTGCATTTTCGCTCATGGGCTGCTCCTTGTTGTGGAAAAAGAAATCTTACTCAAAAGTCCCCGCCGGGGCCGGCGGGGAGCTTGCGGAAATTCTGTAGAAATCAGGCTTTCTTAGAGGCTTTCAGGGATTTTTTGAAATCCTTGTAGGCCTTGTATTCTTCGGTCTTGCGGAACTTGATGCCGCCAATGATCCACATCACGATGCCCAGCAGGCAGAAGAAGGTGAAGGCACAGGCAATGATGATGCTCATGGTGACAACCGTCGGGCGGGTGACCTTGATGGTGGTGTCGGCACCCACGCCGTTCATGCCGCAGGAGTTGGCGATGGCATACAGGTTGTGGTGGCAGGCCTCGCGCATGGCGGTGACGATGACGGGGTCGTTCTTGTACTGGGGCAGGGTGTCGGTGACGAAGGACATCATGGCGTCATAGATGGACACACCGGCCAGAACGCCGTCGGGACCGTTGACATACTGGGTCAGAACGTTATCGGTGATGACCATGCCGTCGCAGCCCCACTCGTTGCGCAGGATACCGGTGACCAGACCGTAGTTGCCGCCGGACCAGACAGCGCCCCAGCGGGTGTAGGCGATCATAACGCCGTTGGCGTTGCCGACCTCAACAGGAGCCTGGAAGGCTTTCAGGTAGACTTCACGGGCAGCCTGCTCGTTCAGCCAGACGCCCAGACCGATACGGTCCTGCTCGCAGTCGTTCAGGGCAAAGTGCTTCATAACAACGTGGACGCCCTTGTCCTGAATTGCCTTGACTTCGTAAGCGGACATCATGCCGGAGAGGAAGCCGTCCTCGGAGTAGTACTCGAAGTTACGGCCGCCGTAGGGGGTGCGGTGAATGTTGTTGCCGGGGCCGTACAGGCAGGCGATGTCGGCTTCCAGGCAGTTGTTGCCGATGACCTTGCCGATCTCGGTCATGATCTCGGTGTTGAAGGTGGCAGCCATAACGTCCTCAGAGGTGAAGGCGGTGGCGGTCAGCTGGCTCTTGTCGCTGCCCAGCAGGCTGGCGGTCAGACCCTGGGGGCCGTTCTCGTCACGGGTGCCGGGGGCTTCCACGCTCTTGACGGGCATGGTCCAGTGGAAGGCGTCGCCGATCAGGGAGTTCATCTCGTCGAAGGTCATCTGATCCAGCAGCTCGTCCCACTTGGGATCGTTGTAGTCCAGACCAATCATGTCGTACAGCTTAACGCCGTTCTTGGCGCCCAGGGTGGGCATCTCGACGCTCTCGTAGTCGGCAGGATCGTAGCGGATGTCCTTCAGGTCCTTCTTGAGCAGCTCGGTCAGGGTCAGCTTGACGGTTTCGGTAGGCAGGGTGCCGTTCCAGTCAGAGCGGCTCAGCCAGGTGACAGTCTCATCAACGCCCTCATAGAGGTTGGGGTCGGCGCAGGACAGCTGGTTGGTGATGGCGGTGCCGTTTTCGCTGGTGGCATAGGTAGTGGTGTCGAGGGCGTCCTCGGTCCAGGTGTAGGTCAGGTCGGCGTTGCCATCCTCGGTCATCTTGCCGCTGGTGGATGCAACGGTGTAGCCCTTGGCAGCCAGGATGTTGTTCACAGCGTTGTGGGCATCGGTGGCAGCGGTAAAGTAGTAGTCACCGGCGTCGAGGATATAGGTACCTGCGCCGTAGGTATCGTAGGAAGCAATGTCACGCTTGTTGACGGTCATGCTGACAGTCTCGGAAGCGCCGGGAGCCAGCTCAGCCGTTTTGCCGAAGCCGACGAGGGAGACAGCGGATTTTTCCACACCGTTCTGCTTGTCGTAGTCGGTGTAGGGGCTCTGGACATAGACCTGCACGGTCTTTTTGCCCGCCATATCACCGGTGTTGGTGACCTTGACGGTGACGGTGTAGGTGTCATCGGCGGCATTGTAGCTGACGTTCATGTCGCTGATGTCGAAGTCGGTGTAGCTCATGCCGTAGCCGAAGGGGTAAGCGACCACGTCGCCGTAGGCATAATCGCCAGCGTTGCCGTTGCCGGTGACGAAGTCCTCGTAGCGGGTCTCGTAGTACTTGTAGCCTACATAGATGCCTTCCTGGTAGATCATGTAGGACTTAGCCTTGGCGGACACATCGCCGCCCTCGACATAGCCTTCGTAGGTGGTGGGGGTGAAGTTCCACATGGCGGGGGCGCTGAAGTTGTCGTAGCAGTAGGTATCGACCAGGCTGCCGGAGGGGTTGACCTTGCCGGTCAGGATCTCGGCCACGGCATTGATGCCGGAGATGCCCACGTCACCGATCCACAGTGCGGCGTCGATGTCGTACTCGTTGTTCTTGAGGAAATCGACCTGCAGGGCGTTGGCGGAGTTGATCAGCAAGATGGTCTTTTTGACGGTGCCGTTTTTCTTCATCTCGGCAACGTTCTGCAGCATCGCCTTCTCGTTCTCGTCGAGCGCCAGATAGTTGACCTCGCCGTAGGAAAGGTCAGCACCCTCGCCGCCGACGCGGGACAGGGTCACGATAGCGGCATCGCCGTACTGGGCAACGCTGTCCTTGACCTCGTCGGTGTAGACATCCCAAGGCACCTCGGCGGTGACCTCACTGGAGGTGGCGACCATGCCGCTCTTGGAGCGGGCGTAGTCCTTGCCAGCGCCGACGGTGTAGAAGTCCCACAGGGTGGGGTTGACGGTGACACCGACCTTTTCCAGGGCGGTGCGCAGGGTGTCGGCGGTGGAGGCATCAATGTTGCCGGAGCCGGTGCCGCCGTACACGAGGTTGACGCTGCTGCTGGAGAAGGTGCTGACCTTAGCGTCAGCAGCCAGAGGCAGCGCATTGTTGTTGTTCATCAGCAGGGCAGCGCCCTCGGCCTCGACCTGCTGGGTCAAAGCCAGACCGTAGTTGACCATCTCCTCGGCGGAGTTGAAGTCACTGGTGTAATACTGGGCGTTGGTGTCCTCGTTCTGCAGCTTCCAGAAGCTGCCGCCGAAACGGGCCGCCATGGTGTTGTCGAACTTTTGCAGAAGGATGCTAAGCGGGATCGAAACGATCGTCACCACGGCGCAGATGATTGCCAGAATCTTCCACGGCGTAATGTGCTTACGCTTGGTCTTTTTGTAGGCCTTTTTCAAGGTCTGCTTTTGCATTTTCAGATCATCCATTACCTTTTTCTCCTTGTTTTATATAAAACAGCCGCACGGTGCGGCGTGTTTCGTGGCAAAAGGCTTCCCCCCTCGGGGGAAGGCTTAGGGGCTCACACCCAGTTTGCGCTGGTGGACTTTTTCTTAGTCAGCTTGTAGTCCGGGTTCGGGGCATCGACCTTGCGGAATACCGCATCGTCGATGCTGTCCCCTGCCACGGCCTGGACTTTCGTCTCGCCGTTCAGCTTGACACGGAACTTGAAGATGTGCTCGCCCTCCTGCTCGGCCATCTTTTCGCCGTTGACATAAAGGCTTACCTGCTTCTGGTTGGAGTAGACCTTGACCTCGATTTCATTCTCGGTGCGGTCCGCATAGCGCTTCGAGCAGATATGCACGAACGGCTCGTCGCTCCACCACGCTTTATAGATGTAGAAGCTGTCCTTCTTGGTCTTGCGGTCAAACGTGACCAGGCCCTTATGGTTCATACCCGGCTCGCCGCCCTGGTCGCGGGCGTCGGCGGCAAAGTCGTACATGTTCCAGACGTGGGTCGCCCACAGCCATTTGTGGCGGTCAAAGCAGCGGAGCATGTACTCATGGTAGATGGCCTGGTATTCCTCGGTGTGGTCACCGCGGCGGGGATGGCTGCTGTGCAGGTTCGGCATACCCTCGGCACCGTACTCGCTGAAACCGAGCGCGCGGTTCGGGTAGCAGAGGTGGAAGAAGTCCATCCAGAGGTCGTTTAAAAAGAGGCCCGGCACGTACCAGCCCAGATACAGGTTCCAGCTGACGAGATCCGTGATATGCGCTACCGGGTTGAAGGGGCCGCATATCGCGTAGCAGGCCAGCGTCGTCAGGCGGGTCTTGTCCATCTCATGGCAGAGATCGTTCAGCACATGATGGTTGTCGCGCATGTCGCGGTTGTCCTTCGTCGAGATCGTGATCTCGTTCGAGACGCCCCAGCAGACGATGCAGGCGTGGTTGTAGTTCTGGACGATCAGCTCCTTCATCTGGCTGATCGTGTTTTCACGGCCATTGGGCATGTGCTCGGAAATGTAGGGGATCTCGGCCCAGACGACCATACCGGCCTCATCGCAGAGGTCGTAGAAGTACTGGTCATGCTGGTAGTGCGCCAGACGGATCGTGTTCGCGCCCAGCTCCTTGATGAGCTGCATATCCTCGTCGTGCATCTCGCGCGTGATGGCATTGCCCAGACCCTTGCGGTCCTGATGGCGGGAGACGCCGTGCAGCGGATACGGGCGGCCATTGAGGAAGAAGCCCCGCTTGGGGTCAACCGAGAAGCTGCGCACGCCGAAGCGCTGACGTACCTCGTCCTGTACCTCGCCGTTCAGCACCAGACGCACCGCGCAGGTGTAGAGATACGGGTCGCGGACGCCGTCCCACAGGTGCGGGTGCTCCAGCGTGACCGTCGTGTCCCGGCCCTTGCCGGTCAGCACCTCGGCACCGGCGGCGTCGTAAATCGAGAACTCGACCTCGCCGTCGCCCTCCATCCAGGTCTTGACCTCGATGTCAGCGTTTGCACCGTTGACAGTGGGCGTGATCTGCACGCCCGGGCCGCCGAGGTAATCCAGCGCAATGTGGTTCCGGTTGACGACCAGCAGGCTGACGTCGCGGTAGATGCCGCCGTAGAAGGTGAAGTCGGCCTTCTGGGGGTAGACGCGGTCATTTTTGCTGTTGTCCGCCTCCACGATCAGCTCATTGCTGTCGGCCAGCAGAGCCGTGACATCCGCGCGAAAGGTGGAGTAGCCGCCGTCGTGGCGGGCGGCCTCCACACCGTTCAGCGTGACCTTGGCGCTGGCATTCACGCCCTCAAACTGCAGCCAGACCTGTTGGGTATTCTTGTCAAAAGCGGGCGCCGCAAACCGCGTCTTGTAGATGCAGGTGCCGCGCCAGTAGTCGTTGCCGCCGTCCTGGCCGTCGATGTTGTTCCAGGTGTGCGGCAGGTCCACGGCAGCGGTCTTACCGTCAGGGCCGGTGAACTGCCAGTTCTTCATCAGCTTGGTCGTGCTTCGCATTGCGCCCTCCTGTGTTGTTTTTTACTGTATATGTATTGTACAGAACTGTTAAATTTCTGGCAATAGGTTTGCGAAAAGTGGTATTTCTGGCGGGATATTCGGTTTTTGGGGTACAAAAAAGGCCGCCCGTTCTTTGTACATCTTGCACAAAAAACAGGCGGTATTTTTTCTTTCATCCCCTGGTGAGCGGCAGCACGATCTTGACGGCGAACAGCTCTCCGCGGGGCTCTGTCGCCATGGTGCCGCTGTATTTCTGCACGACACGGCGGGCAACCTTCAGCTCATAGCTGTGGCGGCGTCCGTGGTCGGACTGGCTGCCGGACAGCGCCGGGCCGATGACGTTGATGACCGCGAAGCCCTGCCGCCTGCATACAAGCAGGTCGATCATGCGGCGGTCACTCTGCTGCTGGGCTGCAGCGTCGATGGCCTGGTCGAGCAGGTTCGAGAACAGCGCGTACAGGTCACCCGGCTCGATGGCCGTAAGGCAGGTGCCATCGGCCACGCAGTTCAGGCGGATGCGCTGGGCCTCACACAGCAGGCTCTTTTCGGTCAGGACGACGTCCAGCACCTCATTGCCGGTGGCAGCGTTGGCGTCGTACATCCGGGCCGCCTGCTCGGTCTCGTCAAGGCTCCGCGTTGTGGCCTCGTCGGGCTGCAGGCGGCGCAGGTCGGCGATTTGAACCTTGAGCTCATGGCACTTGCGGTTGATGATCTGCACGTTCTGCCGTGCGATCTGGTACTGCTTGCGCTGGCGGTCATACAGAAGGTTCAGTGCGTCCATCTCCTTCTGCATGGCCGCTTTTTTGAAAAGCTCGGTCTGTAAATAGAGCAGTGTCACGCAGTAAAACTGGGTCAGCATCGACGGCGCGACTACCGCCGATGGCTGCAGCCCGACGCGCAGACTGGTTTGCAGTGCAAAAAACTGAAAGACGAATATCACGCCCAGAAGTCCTGCACTGCCCAACTGGCGAGGGCCGATGTGGTAGATGCCGTCCTCCGGCATCGTGCGCGCCATGGTATACCGGACCGTCACACAGCAGGCAATGGTAAAGCCCAGCTGCCCCAGCAGCATCGGCGTGCTGTGCAGCGGCAGATGGCGCATTCCAAGCGCCTGCGCCGTCCAGATCAGAACGCGCCACAGCTCATAGGCCGACTCCGTCGTCAGGACGATCCAAATGCTGCAATATGCGCTGGCCGACCAGTCCAGCAGCGTGCAGAGATGGGTTGACACCGCAGCCCAGATGAAATAACCGCCGTAAATCACCAGCAGCATCGCCGGCTTGGCGTGGCCACTGTTGGCCCAGATGATGACCTGCGCAAACAGCACTGCCGCGATAAAATTCAGGGCGGCGCGCATGGTAAAATTCCTGCGTTTTTTCAGCGGCAGCCAGTAGGCCAGCTCCGCACCGCACAGGCCGACAGCACAAACCACCCATGTCAGAAGTGTATCCACCTACAGCGCACCCCCGACATAGGCCGCCAGCGCGGCCAGAAAGGCCGTGCGCTGGCGGCGGCTGATCTCCAGCCGCTCCTCCCCCACCTGCACCAGATCATCCTGCACGCCCCTGACGTGGCGCAGGTTGACCAGATAGCACTGGTTGCAGCGCGCAAAGTGGTAGGCAGCCAGATCCTTTTCGGCCTTCAGCAGACTGCCGCGCACCGACCAGGTATCCGTGGCCGTGTGATAGTGCAAAAGGCGGTCCCGCGTTTCCAGATAAAGGATGTCGTCGGTATCCAGCAGCTGCACCCCGCCGCTGACCTGCAAGGCCACCTGCCCGCCGCGGCGGCGCTGGATGCGCTGCAAGGCGCGCTCCAGCTTGGTGCTGAACTGGTAGTAGCTGACGGGCTTGAGCACAAAGTCGAGCGCGTCGACCTCATACCCGCGGATGGCATACTGTGCCATGTTGGTGACGAACACGAGCACCACATCCGGGTCCTGCCTGCGGATGCGCTCCGCCGTCGGCATACCGCCGAGCGTTGGCATCTCAATATCCAGAAAGATGATGTCAAACCCGGGGCGGTACGGCTCCACAAGCTGTGCCCCGTCCGAGAAGGCGGTCACGTCCAGCTGGTGTCCGCTCTCCTGCGCATACTGCGCGATGAACCCGCAGAGCTGCGCCCGCATGGCGTCGTTGTCCTCGACCACGGCGATTTTCGCCATCTGCTGTGCCTCCTTTCCTGCATAAGCCTGCCTATTGCATATATATTTATTATGGCAAAAGACAGCAAAAAAAGCAACACCTTTGCAGGAAAAGGTGCTGCCGTTATGATAAATTTTATACCAGCATGACGAGCGTGCCCGCGACAAGCACGGCCAGACCTGTGAGAGCCTTTCTGCTCAGGCGCTCATGGAACACGATGTAGGAGAACAGCACCGTGACCAGAATGCTCAGCTTATCGATGGGCGCGACGAGGCTGGCCGGGCCGAGCTGCAGCGCTTTGTAATAGCACAGCCAGCTGGCACCCGTCGCCAGGCCCGACAGACAGATGAAGCCAAGCTCATTTGGGGGCACCGCCTTCATCTGGCCCTGCTTGCCCTGCACAAACACCATGACCCACGCCATGATGAGCACCACGCCGGTGCGCAGCGCCGTACCGAGATTGGACTCGACCCCAGTGATGCCGACCTTGCCCAGGATCGAGGTCAGCGCCGCAAAAATGGCCGAACCGAACGCCGCCAACATCCAGCCGCTTTCCTCTTTCTGGACGCCGCCCTTTTTCTCGATCATCAGGAACGTGCCGGCGGCGATCAGCACAACGCCGATGCCCCTGGTCAAGGTCACACTCTCGCCCAGCAGCAGTGCAGCCAGCAAGATCGTCATGACCGTGCTGCTCTTGTCGATGGGCACGACCTTATCGATCGGCCCGCGCTGCAAGGCATAAAAATAGCACAGCCAGCTGGCACCCGTAGCCAGACCCGACAGCCCCAGGAATACCAGACTTCTAGCCGGGATGCTGGCAATCGTCCCCTGCGAGCCGACCACAAACACCATGACCCACGCAAAAACCAGCACAATGATCGTGCGGATGGCCGTGGCCACGGTGGAATCCGTTTTGCGAATGCCGCATTTTGCCAGAATGGATGTCAGACCCGCGAACAGCGCAGAGCCGACTGCGTACAGTAACCACATACAAATCGCCTCATTCAGCACTATTGTACGCGCTTTGCCAGTCTTGTGCAACCTGCTTTTGTACAAATCGCGTTTTTACGCAAAAGCCGCACCCCGGTCTCTGCGCGGGGTGCGGCTTCGTACTTATTCGCTCAATTCATGCGCCAGCACCGGCAGAAAAATCGTGGCGACCAGCACAGCCAGTGCGGCCACGACCAGCAGCGCGTAGATCGTGCTGCGCAGCGTGCGGTTGTATTTCTTTTTGTATTGCAGACGCTCGCGCTCCTTGGCGACAGCCTCGGCGGAAGGGATCTCCACCGTGCGCGGCGTCGGGACCTGTCTGGGCATATAGGCTCCTTATTCCTGATCTTCGCGGGGACGGCGCTTTTGCAGCAGGGCTGCCAGCTCGGGGCTGACCTGCACGGCCCTGCGCACCTGCCGCGGTGTGCAGCAGGTGTTCATCAGTCGTCAGCGGTCCGGCTCACAGTCGAGGATCGACGGGATGTCCGCCCAGCGGTCTGCCTCGGCGGTGTAACGCTCATGCAGCCAGGCGACGGCCTTATCCAAGCCCGCCTGGTCGCCGTCAAACAGCTGCGTCTCGATCTTTTCCTCGGCGGTATGCTCGATGCTCCACGGGCCGGGCCAGACCTCGGCGCAGAGGGCCTCGCGCTTTTTCTTGCCGCTCTCGTCGCTCGGGTCGGGCACCTTGATGGGGGTGATGACATAGCGCATACCGCCCTCTGCCCCGGAATACGGGTTGCCGTTGTGGAACCAGTGATAGATCGGGAATGCGTCAAGCATGGTCGGCACCTCTTTTTGCACAAATAAAAATACCCCGAAGCGAAACGCCTCGGGGTATCTTGGAGCGGGATACGAGTCTCGAACTCGCCACCTACTGCTTGGGAAGCAGTCACTCTACCGGATGAGCTAATCCCGCATCAGTGACTGCTATTATAGCGCAAATCAGGTAGGTTGTCAAGGGGGCAAGTTGGCGGCAACGGCAAAGCGGCAGAGCCCCTCACCTTTAAATCATACTGAACAAATCCACCTGGCTCGTTTCGGGCAGACTGCCCAAAGCGCCGACGGCGCGGAGCTTGTCAAAAACAGACTGCGCCACACCGCTGGCCTGCTGCAATTCCTCCACCGAGATATACTCCTGCCCGTGCATCGTGGCCTGTTCCAGCGCCACGGCGGCGGCATCGCCCAGACCGCGGATGGCCGTAAACGGCAGACGGACCTTGCCGTCCTCAACCACGTACTTGCTGGCGTAGCTTCTGCCCAGCTCGATGGGCAAAAACTCGCAGCCGCGCTGCAGCATTTCGTTTTCCAGCTGCAGGCTGACCAGCGCGTCATCGTCCTTGGCGGTGCGCTCGTCCTTGGGGATCTTTTCGTTGTCGCGCAGGTGCTGCTTCGCCACACGGACACCGCCCACGGCGGCCTCGTAGTCAATATCCGCGCCGCGCACCGTGAAGTACACCGCGTAGAAGATGGCCGGGTGGTAGACCTTGAACCACATCAGGCGGATGGCCGCCATCAGGTAGGCCACGGCGTGGGCCTTGGGGAACATATACTTGATCTTGCGGCAGGATTCAATATACCAGTCGGGCACATCGTGCTCGCGCATGGCCTCCTCCCACCCGGGCTTGAAGCCGCCCTTGGCGACCTTGCCCTTACGCACAGCCTCCATGATGTCGAACGACATCTTCGGCTCCAGTCCCTTGCGCAGCAGGTACAGCATGATGCTGTCACGGCAGCCGATGACCTCCGCAATCGTGCAGGTGCCCGAGCGGATCAGCTCGTCGGCGTTGCCGGTCCAGACATCGGTGCCGTGGGACAGGCCGGAGATTTGGATCAGCTCGGAGAAATTCTTCGGCTGGGCGTCCAGAAGCATCTGGCGCACGAAGTTCGTGCCCATTTCGGGGATGCCGAACGTGCCGGTCTTGGAGCCGATCTGCTCCTCCGTCACGCCGAGGGCCTCGGGGCTGGTCAGCAGACTGTAGACCTTCTCGTCGTTCATCGGGACGGAATCAATCGGAATGCCGGAGTATTCCTCAAAGAACTTGTAGAAGGTCGGCACATCATGGCCCAGCTCATCCAGCTTGAGCAGCGTATCGTGCAGGTATTTAAATTCAAAGTGGGTCGTCAGCAGACCGCCCTTGACGTCGTCCGCCGGGTGCTGGATGGCACAGAAGTCGTAAATGTCGAAGGTATCCGGCACAACGACCATGCCGCCGGGGTGCTGACCCGTCGTGCGCTTGACGCCGGTGCAGCCCATGACAAGGCGGTTTTCCTCGGCGCGGTTGACGGTCTTGCTGCGCTCCTCGAGGTATTTTTTGACGTAGCCGTAAGCGGTCTTATCCTGCAGACCGGAGACCGTGCCCGCCTTGAACACGTTTTCCTTGCCGAACAGCTCCTCGGTGTAGCGGTGGACGTGGGACTGATACATGCCCGAGAAGTTCAGGTCAATATCAGGCTCCTTGTCGCCGTAGAAGCCGAGGAAGGTCTCAAACGGGATGTCGTGGCCCTCGACGATCATCGGCTTGCCGCAGACCGGGCAGGTCTTGTCGGGCAGGTCGAAGCCGTCAAAGTGTACGCCATCGTTGATCCACTCGCTGTGCTTGCAGTTGGGGCACAGATAGTGCGGCGGCATCGAGTTGACCTCGGAAATGCCGGAAAAGTGCGCGACGGCGGATGAGCCGACGGAGCCACGGCTGCCGACCTGATAGCCGCCCGCATTGGAGTAGGCCACCAGACGCACGGCAATGACGTACAAAACGGCGTAACCGTGGCCGCAGATGGAGTCCAGCTCCTTTTTCAGCCGCTTTTGCAGCACGTCGGGCAGCGGGCTGCCGTAGTCGCGCGCCGCATGCTTCCAGGTGTCGTCGCGCAGCTCCTGTTCCGCGCCCGGGATGCTGGGCGGGTAGGTGCCCTTGGGGATGGCGCGCAGGTTGTTGTCGATGGTCGCGGCGATCTTGTTGGGGTTCGTCACCACAATTTCATACGCCTTTTCCTGCGGCAGATAGCTGAAATCCTCCAGCATATCGGGCGTGGTGCGGAAGTAAAGCGGGGCCTGGTTGTCCGCGTCCTTGAAGCCGTTGCCGGCCTGCAGAACAGCGCGGTAGATCCAGTCCTCCGGCTCCTGAAAGTGGGAGTCGCCCGTGGCGACAACCGGCTTATGCAGGTCCTCGCCCAGCTTTATGACGGTGCGGTTGAAGTTTTTGATGGCCTCGATCGAGTCCACCTGCCCGTTGCGCACCATGAATTCATTGTTGCCGAGCGGCTGCACTTCGAGATAATCGTAATAATCGGCAATGCGGAGCAGCTGTTCGTAGGGCTGACCGGCCACGATCGCCCTGTAAAGTTCACCTGCTTCACAGGCCGGGGAGAGCAGCAGGCCCTCGCGGTACTGGTTCAGCAGGCTGCGCGGCACGCGCGGTTTCTTAAAGAAATACTGCGTGTGGGCGGCGCTGACAATGCGGTAGAGGTTCTTTAAGCCCACCTGATTCTGCACCAATATAATAAGGTGGTAGTATTTCTTTTTCAGCACCTCTTTGTTGCCGCCGAGGCCGGTGTTGATAGACTCCACCGTATGGATTCCCTTTTCTTCGAGGTCGGTCAGCATGACCTCATAGATGCGGGCCAGCGCCATGGCGTCATCGACGGCGCGGTGATGGTTGAAGGGCGGGATCTCGAGGTGCTTGTTGATGGTGTCCAGCTTATAGTTGCGCAGCCCCGGAAAGAGTGCCTGCCCCATCGGCAGTGTATCGATATAGGTGTTCTCGTCCCAGCTGACGCCCGCCTTCTCCCCTGCCTTGCGGATGAACAGCATATCAAAGCTGTGGGCGTTGTGGGCCACAAGGATGTTGTCCCCGCAAAATTCTTTGAAAGCGCGGATGGCCTCCTCGGGCGTCGGGGCGTCGGCGACCATGGCATCGTTGATGCCGGTCAGGTCAACGACCTTCTGCGGGATCGGCTTGCCGGGGTTGACGAAGGTGCAGAACTTCTTTTCCTCGTTGATCTTGCCGTTTTCAACATAGACTGCGCCGATCTCGGTCAGGCGTTCGGTGTTGGAGTCGAGACCCGTCGTCTCGGTGTCAAAGACGACGAACGAGCCGGAGAGCGGCATCTCGGCGCTGCCGTAGACTGCGGGGATCATGTCATCGACGAAGTAGGCCTCACAGCCGTAAATCAGCTTAAAGTTCGGGTCTGTTTCGTGGATGGCATCGGTGGCCAGCATCGCTTCGGGGTAGCCCTGGCAGACGCCGTGGTCGGTGATGGCAATGGCGCGGTGGCCCATGCGGTGAGCCAGACGCACGATCTTGCCGGGGTCGTTGAAGCCGTCCATCGAGCTGGACTTGGTGTGCAGGTGCAGCTCGACGCGCTTTTCGCCGTCGGGCGCGGTATCCTGGCGCTGCTCACGCTCGACCTGCAAAACGTCGTAGGGCATGATGACAAAGTCATGCTCGTACTTGTCGTACATATAGTTGCCACGGACGATGAGGGTCGTGCCGGGCTTGAGGCCCTCCCACTTGGACATATCCGCGCCTTCTTCCCCCATGACCTTGAGGTTGACGGAGCCGGAGTAGTCGGTAATGGAGGTAAAATAAATCTTGCGGCGGCTGCCCTTGACCTCGGTAGCAAAGACGTCGCCCCAGACCGTGACCTTGCCGCCGTCGCCCAGATCGTTGAGGCGGCGGGTGTCGGTGGGCTTGAACTGCTTGCCGTAGAACAGCTTGACCGGCTTGTTCGTGAGGGCGAGACCCTCAATCGTAAAGTCGGGCGGTGTCTCCTTGGCCTCGAACTTGACAACGGGGGCCTTCTCCTGCAGGTACTGCTCAAACTCCTCCTCGGTGCGCGCCTTACCGGAATCGGCCAGGCGGACAACGGGCAGACTTCCTGTGCGCTCCTGGATCATCTCGGCCAGCACGCGGGGCAGCTCGACGCTCTCAAGGATCTGGCGGCCCGCGCTGACGTGGACCGTGATGCCGTCCTCGCCAAAGGTGACGGGCTCGGACTTATCGAGGAAGCCGTTGACCGGCATCCCCTTTTCTTTCAATTCCTCGATCATCAGGCGCACGGCCTCGGGGGTGATGTTCGGGTAGGCAAAGTAGCTGCGGACTTGCAGCTCATACCCGGCGAACACCTCGGCAAGGGACGCACAAAGACGCCCGCACAGCGCCTGATCCAGAGGTTCAGCACTGCGCAGGCAGATGACGACCTGTCTTTGTGTGCGGTAAAGCTCCACGCGGTCCACAAGCACACTGCCGAACGCCGCGCAGAACTGCTGGTCCGCCGTAAACTGCGGCCAGACCTGGGTGACAAATGGTTTCAAGGGAATTTTACCTCACAAGTGGATAGCATGTTGTAGGGGGCTGCGTCCCCGACGCCCCGCGGGCGGATGCAAGCATCCGCCCCTACGAGGGTTGGCTTCCCCCTCGGGGGAAGCTGTCCGCGAAGCGGACTGATGAGGGCGAAGTTGCCGGACATTACCCGCAAACGGATTGCCGAGGACAGCTTGCCCCTCATCCGGCCCTGCGGGGCCACCTTCCCCCAAGGGGGAAGGCTTTATGGGTTACAGCTTATGAATTTCTTCCAGCAGCTGGCCGACAATATCGCCCTTGAGCATACGGATCTTCTCGCCGCGGATGAAAAGCAGGGCCTCGTCCTTACCGCCGGCAATGCCGATGTCGGCGTCGGATGCCTCACCGGGGCCGTTGACAACACAGCCCATAATAGCGATCTTGAGCGGCTTCTTAAAGCCCTCGTCCCGCAGACGCGCCTCGACCTCGTTGGCGATCTCGATCATCGGGTACTGGGTGCGGCCACAGGTCGGACAGCTGATGATCTCGGGACCGGCGACGGCGTAGCCCGCCGCGCGCAGGATGTCATACCCGGCGTAGACCTCGTTCTCGGGTTCATCGGTCAGACTGACGCGCAGCGTGTCGCCGATGCCCTCCATCAGCAGACCGCCGATGCCCATACCGGACTTGATGAGGCCCATGCGGTTGCCGCCGGCCTCGGTCACGCCGACGTGCAGGGGGTAGTCCGTCTGGCCGGCCAGCAGACGGTACGCCGCCATCATGCGGGGCACGTTGCTGGATTTGATCGAAATAACGATATTATCAAAGTCGTATTTTTGCAGCAGCCGCACATGGTACATGGCGCTCTCCACCATGGCCTCGGGCACGGGAGCGCCGTACTTGGCCAGGATGTGCTTTTCGAGGCTGCCGCCGTTGACGCCGATGCGGATGGGCACATTTCTGGCGTTGCAGGCGTCGGCCACGGCCTTGACGCGGTCATCATCCCCGATGTTGCCGGGGTTGATGCGAATTTTGTCCGCACCGGCATCCAGCGCCGCAAGCGCGGCGCGGTAGTCAAAGTGGATGTCCGCCACAACGGGGATGTCCACCTTCTCTTTAATGGCAGCCACGACGGCGGCATCCGCCGGGGTGGGCACGGTCACGCGGACGATCTGGCAGCCCGCCTTGGCGACGCGCTCTGCCTGGGCCACGTTGCCCGCAATATCCTTGACGGGCACATTCAGCATCGTCTGGACGGCAATGGGGTTCGTGCCGCCGATTTTAATGCTGCCGATCTTGACTTCCTTTTTTAATTGACGCTGCATCGTAGTTCTCCTTATAAGAATCGTGAAATATCGTGCATCGTGACCAGAATCATCAGCCACACCAGCGCCACCGTACCCGCCGTGTTGATCACGCCCTGCACGCGGGGCGGCACAGGATGGCCGGTCAGACCCTCCCACGCAAGGAACAGCAGCTTGCAGCCGTCCAGCGCCGGGATGGGCAGCAGGTTAAAGATGCCGACGTTGATGGTCAGCAGAGCCAGCAGGGACAGTACCTCCCGCCAGCCGTAGTGCACGGCCTGATTGACCGCCGACACCGTGCCGAGGGGGCCGGACAGTTCCTCCACGCCCACCTTGCCGGCGAGCAGGTCAAAAAAGCTGCCCAGAATAGCCCTGCTGTAGTAACTATACATATCGCAGGTCATGACAATGACGTGCCGCAGGTCCTTTTTCATCGGCTCAACGCGGAAATCCATGCCGTACAGCACATTGCCGTCCGCGTCGCGCGTCGGGGTGAAGGTCACACCCTGCAGCTCCAGGACCTCGCTGCCGCGCAGGACCACCACGTTGTAGGTTTCCTCCTCCGCGGTGTAAAACCAATCGGTTATGTCGTAGACCGTCCAGCAGGGGTTGCTGCAAATCTGCAAAATCGTGTCGCCCTCCTGCAGGGCTGCGGAGCTTGTGGCGTTCTCGCTGAAATCCGCAATCGTCGTGCTGCCGACCTTGCCCATGGTAAGGACGAGCACCAACAGCACCGCGACGCCGAGGATAAAGTTCATCAGCGCACCGCAGAGCGTGACAAAAAAGCGCTGCCAGGCGGTGGCATCCTCAAATTTCTGGCCGCTGACGACCAGCGGGAAAAGCGTGGTTTTGCGGGGCTTCGGGGCGGGCGGCGGTGCGCTCTCCCCGCTCTCGTCCTCCTCGTCGTCCTCCCCGTCAGGCAGGGGGCTGAACAGATTATAGCCGCCCAGCGGCAGCAGGCGGACAGAATAGGTCGTTCCGTCACGGGTCGTGGACCACAGGCGCGGGCCAAAGCCGATGGAAAATTCCTCGACATGGATACCGCAATGGCGCGCCGCCATAAAGTGGCCCAGCTCATGCACCAGAATGACGCTGCTAAACACGAGCAGCGATGCCAGCCCGGTCAGCAATGCAGTCATAGGCACCTCACAAGTAAAGTATTGGACGTAGAGCTGTAGGGGCCGGGCATGCCCGGCCCGCGCGTGTATGGCAGGCAGGAGTCTGCCGGAAAGCTGAGGGCCGCACATGTGCGGCCCCTACCGGGCAGTTCCAATCAGATATGCGCCTCCACATAAGCGCGGGCCATGCGGTCACACTCGTGGACGTCGGCAAGCGTGTAGTCGCCGCCGAAGGAATCACTGTCGACGATGCCCTCGACCAGGCGGCCAATGTCCAGGAAGCCGATCTCGTCGCGCAGGAAGTGCGCGACGGCGGCCTCGTTCGCACCGTTGGCGGCGCAGGGAGCCAGACCGCCCTTGCGGATAGCCTTTTTGCAGGCTTTGAGGCAGCGGAAGGTCTCGTCGTCCGCCGTTGCAATGCTCAGCTTGGTCAGCGCGGTGAAGTCCAGCTCCGGCACGGGGCTGGGCAGGCGCTCGGGCCAGGTCAGCGCATACTGGATGGGAATGCGCATGTCGGGCACACCAAGCTGCGCAATGATCGAATGATCCGCAAACTGCACGGCGGAGTGGATGATGCTCTCACGCTGGACGACGATCTGAATCTTATCCTCGGGCAGACCGAACAGCCACGCGGCCTCGATCAGCTCCAGGCCCTTGTTCATCAGGGTCGCAGAATCAATCGTGATTTTGGCGCCCATATTCCAGTTCGGGTGCTTGAGCGCGTCGGCCTTCGTCTTGGTGCGCAGCTGCTCGGTGGTCATGCCGAAAAACGGGCCGCCGGAGGCTGTCAGCAGGATCTTCTCCAGCGTTTTGGCGCTGTGCTGATCCTGCAAGCACTGGAAAATAGCGCTGTGCTCGCTGTCCACGGGCAGCAGGTGGACGCCGTGCTTTTTGACAGCATCGGTCACAAGATGGCCGCCCGTGACAAGGCTTTCTTTGTTGGCCAGCGCCAGATCGTGGCCGCTCTCAATCGCGGCCAGCGAGGCGTCGAGGCCCGCAATGCCGACAACGGCGTTCAGCACCGTGCCCGCGCCGTCCATACAGGCCAGTGCGCGCAGCCCCTCCGCGCCCTTGAGCAGCTTCGGCGCGTCGGCCTGCCCGGCCAGCGCGGCGGAGAGCTTGTCAAACGCGGCGGGGTCGGTGACGGCGACGTACTTCGGGTGGAACTCCGCGATCTGCGCCAGCAGCTTATCGACGCTGGAATTGGCGGACAGGCCGAACACCTCATAGCCGTGCATACGGCAGACGTCCAGGCTCTGGGTGCCGATGGAACCCGTGGAGCCCAAAAGTGTGATGACTTTACTCATTTTTACGATTCCTCACAGCAGATAGAAGAAGTAGCGTACCGCGATGGAAACAAAGGGCGCGATGAACATGACGCTGTCAAAGCGGTCCAGAATGCCGCCGTGCCCCGGGAAGATCGTGCCGTAATCCTTGATGCCGACCTGGCGCTTGACGGACGACGCGAACAGGTCACCCAGAATGCCCAGCACCGACGCCACGGCACCCATGCCCAGCAGCACCAGATAGTGCTTCGGCTGCATCTGAATACTGATGACGTTGTATTTGGCCGACAGCAGCGAGTAGACGAGCGTCAGCACACAGCCCGCAGCCATGCTGCCCAGCACGCCGCCCACAGCGCCCTCCACGGTCTTGTGGGGGCTGACGATAGGAGCCAGCTTGTGCCTGCCGAACGCACGGCCCGCAAAGTAGGCCGCGGTGTCGCCGCCCCAGGCAAAGCAGAGGATCAGCAGAATGAAATAAATTGCGTCATAGCGATATTCTGCGAAGGGCAGCATCCGCTTTAAGTGGATGAGCGAGTAGAAGCAGAACGTGATGACGCCCGAGAAGTAGACAAACCCCGTCAGCTTACCGAAATCCAGTGTTTTGACGTGGGCGATCTGACAGACGTTGTAGAACAGCACCGTCAAAAAGGCCGCGGGCAGCAGCAGGCCGCGCACCATCTGCGATGTGCTCAGCATGACCAGCAGCGTCAGCGGCACAGCGGCGGCATAGAGATACCACTGCTTTTTGCCAAAGCCCATAGCGGAAAAAACCTCATGGATGGCAATCAGGCAGACGGCACTTAATACCAAGTCAAACAGGAAGGTGTCAAAAAACGCCAGCACAACGGCCAAAACGCCCAGGCCGACAGCGGCGGTGATGATGCGGGTCTTCATAAACGGTGGTTTCCTTTCGCGGAATCGTTTTATTCAATGATGCAATAACAGCCTATGCGGGCGTGTCGCATGACATGCCCGCACAGGCTATCGTTCATGGAGAGATCAGACCTCCATGATTTCCTTGTTCTTGTCAGCGCAGGTGTCGTCGATCAGCTTGACATATTTGTCGGTCAGCTTCTGGGTCTCTTCCTCCAGCTTCTTCTGGTCGTCCTCGGTAAGCTCGCCGGCCTTCTTCATTGCCTTGAACTTGTCCATGGCGTCGCGGCGGATGTTGCGCACGGCAGTCTTGGCGTCCTCGCCCTGCTTCTTGACATCCTTGGTCAGCTGCTTGCGGCGCTCCTCGGTGGGGGCCGGGAACACCAGACGGATGACCTGGCCGTCATCAATGGGGTTGATGCCGATGTCGCTGGTCTGGATGGCCTTGGAGATGGGCTTGAGCATCGAGCGGTCCCACGGGGAGATGGTCAGGATACGGGCCTCGGCGACGGCGACAGCCGCGATCTGCTGGATGGGCGTGGGGCTGCCGTAGTAATCGACCGTGACCTTGTCCAGAATGGCGGGGTTGGCGCGGCCTGCGCGGATGGAGGCCAGCTCATGGATGAGGTGGTTGACACTGGCATTCATTTTTTCTTCATAGGGTTTCGTCGTGCTGCTCATAATGAAATTCTCCTTATTTTAAGATAGTATAGGGGGAAAATATGAATTTTTCAATTTGTGCTTTTGCGTCTTATTCCCTGACCAGGGTACCGACGCTTTCGCCCTTGACAGCCTTGGCAATGTTGGCGGGCTGGCCCAGATCGAACACGAGGATGGGCAGACCGTTGTCGCGGCAGAGGGTCGCGGCGGTGGAGTCCATGACGGCCAGGCGCTCATCCAGCACGCGGGTGAAGGTCAGCGTGTCGTAGCGCACGGCGTCGGCGTACTTGTGGGGGTCCTTGTCATAGACGCCATCGACCATCGTGGCCTTGAACATGGCGTCCGCGCCGATCTCCAGTGCGCGCAGGGCGGAGGCCGTGTCGGTGGAGAAGATCGGGTTGCCGGTGCCGCCGCCGAACACGACGATCTTGCCGCTTTCCAGCGCGGCAATGGCCTTGTCGCTCGTGAAGCACTCGGCGACCTGCGGCATGAAGGAGCTGGTCATGACGACGGCGTCCACGCCCTGTTGGCGCAGCGCATCCTTGACAGCCAGCGCGTTCATAACGGTGGCCAGCATACCGATCTTGTCGGCGTCCATGCGGTCCATTTTGCCGCTGGAGCGTCCGCGCCAGAAGTTGCCGCCGCCCACGACGATGCCGATCTGGGCACCGAGGTCGTGCGCGGCCTTGATGCCCGCGCAGATGGAGGCGATGGTCTCCTCGTCAAAGCCCGTGCCCTTGGGGCCGGACAGAGCCTCGCCGCTGACCTTCAGAAGAATACGTTTATACTGAATTGCCATAAAAAACACCACCTGTAGTTATTTTGGCGGTCCGCTGTGCCGTGCAGGCATAGTAAACCATTCTCTTTGTATAACATTTTACAATAATTTGGGCTTAAAGTAAAGCGGTGTGGAAAAAAAATGAGGCTGCCCGTCTCCTTAAAGCCTTCCCCTGTGGGGAAGGTGGCCCCGCAGGGCCGGATGAGGGGCAGGTTTGCCGCAGCGATCCGTTTACGGGCAACAGAGGCAAGGTTTCCCCTCATCAGTCAGCGGGCGGGGCCGCTGACAGCTTCCCCCGAGGGGGAAGCCATGCAGCAAAAAAGCGCCGCCCCCTTCCAAGAACAGCGCTTTTACTTACTGCATCGAAGTATCCGCTACCAGAACCGCCAGCTCCCGGCGTATCAGTCTGCGGCGGTTCTGCCGGTCAGCGAGACGCTCGGTGGGCGAGGTCAGCACCATGTCGTCGAGCGGCGGCGCGGCGGGCAGCGTGAACTGCAAACTCATACCCGGCCCCTCCCCTACGGTCAGCGCCCAGCCCATGGCACTTGTGTAAGCGGCAACCAGCGGCAGGCCCAGCCCGCCCGCGTGGAGCAGGCGTTCGCTCCATTGCCCCTCGGTCAGCAGGGCGGCGGCATCGGGCGGCAGACCCGGGCTGTTGTCCCTGTAGCAGAGCCTGCCCGGCGTGCAGAGCAGCATAATGTGCGCCGCACGGTCCGCGGCCAGTGTGTTGGAGACAAGGTTCGTCAGCAGACCGTTGAGCAGCGAGACATCCCCCGTCGTGGGCAGCACGTCCAGCCCGTCGGCCTGCAGCGTCACGGTAAAGGGCAGCGCGTACTGCGCGGCCTCCTCCTGCAAAATACTGCAAAATTCCCGCAGCTGCCCCAGCAGGTCGATGGGCTGCGGCACACAGGTGCCGTGCAGCAGCGCCGCCGTGGCGGCATCCGACGCCTGGTCCCCCAGCCGCCGCAGGCAGATCAGCTGCGTCTGCAATTCCTCGAGCAGCGGCATCAGCTCGGCGCGCTCTGCCGGGTTTACCGCGTGCTGCAAGCGGTCCTGCAATACCTCAAAGGCGTTCTCCATGCTGTCAAACGAGCGCCGGAACCGCCCGCGCAATCCCCCGCGCAAGGCCAGCAGTGCTGTATCCTCGTTCCTTCTGTCCATGGAAAACGCCTTCTTTCCTAATTTATACAGTCGGTTCCAGTCGGCGGCGCAGCTCCTTGAGCAGCCCCTCAAACAGCTGCCCGTTGGAGAGCACGCCGTTTTCCGGGCGGCCACAGCGCAGGCAAAGTCCGCGGTACGGCTCCGCACCGCGCTTGGACATGCCCGCCGACATCCGGTTCAGCGCCGAGGTCACAGTGCCGATCTCGATGTTCTCCTCCGACGCGACATACTGCTGCAAATCGCCGATCTTCTGCGGGCGCTCCGCGTACAGCGCGTAGAGCAGCATCCGCTCGGCATAGCGGTAGCCGTTCAGTGTGGACCGCGCGCCGAAGTCATCCAGCACATCCTCACAGCAGCGGCGCAGGTGGTAGAGCCGATGCTCGTCGTCCGTTGTGCCCATGCGGTAGATCTCATCGAAAAGATTCTTCATCCCGTAGGGGCGCAACATGATCCGGTACTGGGCAAACAGGCCCAGCGCCTTGCGCGCAGCGGTTTCCTCCGGCACGGGCACCAGCACAAGGACTGCCGGCTCCGGGTCCGGCTGCATCGTGCTGATCTCCTGCAAGATCTGCGTCACGGACGGCTTGGTCAACAGGGCGTCGAGCACAAGCACCTGCGGGCGAAGGCCGCCGTGCAGCAGCTCCAGTACCTCCTGCCCCGTCGATACAATGGCCGCGGCGCAAACCTCATCCCCATGGGTCCGGGCGAACAGCCGCATGGAATCGCGATCCATGCGGGAGCTGAACGCAAACAGTGCCACCACGGCGGAGGTCCGGGGCAGCCTGAGCGCCTCTCTCTGCTTTTGTCCGGCTGCTTCCGGACGGTCATGCAACAACACCGCCATGTCAGCCCACCTTCGATCCACAGAGGTCATGCAGTACCGCGGAGGTATGCGCAGGCTCCACGGCGTTTTCGTACAGGAAACGGGTCAGCATCCCCGCGCGCTCCTCCTCTATCTCACACAGCATACACGCTGCCGCCCGTGCCCCGTCGCGCTGGACAGTGATGACAAACGCATCCGCCTCCTGTATCAGCGTATAGGTCACGGTTCCGGCGCATTGCAGGTCATCCAGCGCAGAAAGCTCCCGCCGGTAGCTTGCAATCAGCTTGCCTTGCATAAAGTTTCCTCCCCACATAGGTTGAATTCTTGTACCTTTAATGAGAATACTATAATTCAACCCACGCGCAGGATTCAATCCACATTGCCTATACGTTTTTATACGGGCACTGCAAGATTTGTACCATTATAGCACTATATAAAGAGAAGCGCAAGATGCAGGCGGAATTGCACCTGTTACAATATAAATTCGTATGTTACAGGATATGTCCGGCGCTTGCAAACAAAATCTGCATTACCCCCTTGACTTTTTGGCAGAAAAGAGGTACACTTATCAAGTCGAAATGACATGGGCCTGTAGCTCAGTTGGGAGAGCGTTCGGTTCGCATCCGAGAGGTCAAGGGTTCGAATCCCTCCAGGTCCACCATATTGTGCAAATCCGAACTCAATCTTCTTCGTGAAGCATTGTTTCGGGTTTGTTTTTATTTTAGAGGGTGCGGATCCGTCCGCATCCTCTTTTTTCGGTGTATCCGGTATAGCCTGGCGCGGCTGTCCCTCTCTGATGTTTGCTTTTTAATGGGCAGTATTGACTTTTGCTGTGCAAATAGTTATAATTGGAACTGTTCTATTTGAGCCTTGCAAAGGAGTGATGCAGTTGCTGCCAATATTGAGCTACGTACAGCACTACAAAAAGTACCATGCAGCGCAGTTTGAGGCTGCTTCCGTACAGTACGGGCTGAACCAGCTGGAAATTGACATCCTGCTGTTTCTGCACAACAATCCAGACTGCCGCACGGCCAGCGACATCTGCCGCTACCGCGGTCTGGCAAAATCCAATGTATCGGCGGCGGTGGAGCGGCTGCGCGCGCGCGGCATGCTGACGGTCTCCCCTGCGCCGGACAACCGCCGCCAGCGGCTGCTGGGCTTTGCGCCCGATGCCCTGCCGATGGTCGCGGTACTGGCGGACATCCAGCGCTGCAGCTTGGAGCCGCTGTTTGCGGGCTTTACGGCGCAGGAGCAGCAGACGCTGCAGGACTATCTGCGCCGCATGGATGCAAACCTCCTGCGGGAGCTGAACAAGGAGTAAGAATATGACCTATCTGGTAGCATTCATAGTCTGCTTTATTGCGGGCATCGGCGCGGGACTGGGCACAGGCTTTGCGGGTATGAGCGCCGCGGCGGTCATCAGCCCGATGCTCATCACTTTTTTGGGGATGGACCCCTACATGGCCGTGGGCATTGCGCTGGCCAGCGACGTGCTGGCGAGTGCGATCTCTGCCTACACTTACGGCAAAAACGGCAACCTGGACATTAAAAACGGCGCGGTCATGATGGCGTCGGTGCTCTGCTTCACGCTGGTTGGCAGCTATGTGGCCAGCCTCGTGCCCGGCACAACGATGGGCGGTTTCTCAACGTTCATGACGCTGCTGCTGGGCGTCAAGTTCATCGTGCGGCCCGTCATGACGACCAAGAGCGCGATGAACGCCGTCAGCGTACAGAAGCGGTTCGCGCAGTCGCTGCTCTGCGGCGCGGGCGTGGGCTTTATCTGCGGGTTCATCGGCGCGGGCGGCGGCATGATGATGCTGCTGCTTTTGACCTCCGTGCTGGGCTATGAGCTGAAAACTGCCGTCGGAACGAGTGTTTTTATCATGGCGTTCACGGCCTTCACCGGTTCTGTCAGCCATTTTGCGATTGGCGGTGTACCGGATCTGTTCTGCCTGATCTGCTGTGTGCTGAGCACGCTGCTCTGGGCGCGCATTGCCGCCAAGTTCGCGAACAAGGCCGAGCCCGCCACGCTGAACCGCGCGACAGGCGTCGTGCTGGTCGTGCTGGGTGCGGCGATCCTGGCGGTGAATTATTTGTAATTTCTAAGGCTTCCCCCGAGGGGCTGCGCCCTTTGACGGGTACTAACGGCAACGCAGCCCCTCATCAGTCAGCGGTCGGGGCCGCTGACAGCTTCCCCCGAGGGGGAAGCCACGCAACCAACAAACAACAAAGCCGAGCAGTTTTTACGCTGCTCGGCTATTCTTATGCCTTCTTAGCCTCCCCTTCCGGGAAGATGATTTTGTTTACGAAGAAGAAGATCACCATCGAGATGCCGCCGTTCAGGACGGTGGTGCCAATGTTGTAGATGAAGTCCGGCACCAGCAGCCCGGCCACCGCCACCCACACACAGTTGATGGAGTTGACGATGCAGGTGATGATGCAGAACGCCAGCACGTACCACACGATCTGCCTGCCCAGGTTTCCCTTGCTGCGGAACACAAAATTGCGCTGGATCAGGAAATTGATGCACTCGCCGATGACCATGGCGATCATATACGCGCAGAAGTACGGCAGCCCCCCGTGGGCGGCATCGTAGCCGAGGATGTTCCACTGGAACGTCTCGCCAAAGAGCGTCACCGGGATGCCCGGCCAGCCGAAGTCGACCATCGGCAGGCCGGCAAACGCCTTGGGCAAAAATTGCAGCAGCAGGTACTTGAACACAGTAATCAAATTCGACACGACGACGAACAAGCCACCCTCGCGCACCCACTTGGCTGCGGCAGGATGCTTTTCCGCAAAGGTATTCCAAAATTGCATGCCAGCACCTTCCTGTCAGCTGTTGCGCAGGCGGCTTTCCAGCTGCGCGTTGAGGATGATGTTTTTAACGGCCTCGACGATGACCTTCAGCAGACCGATGACCCAGAAACCCTTTGCCTCCAGCACGATGCCGTCCACCATGCCCATGCTGATGGCACCGCTTGTCATCTTGGCCAGCGCGCGCAGCGGCATGTTGTACTGGAACATCACGTTCAGGTTCGGCTTGCCGCGCTTGTAGCTGGCGTTCAGCATCATCGCGAGCACAGCCCAGACCAGCCAGCACAGCGGGCTGCGGCTGTGGTTCAGCTCCCCCAGGGTCATGTTGCGGTCAATTTTGACGGTATCCACCGGGATGGGGCGGCCCAGCAGGGTCTCCCACTCGGCATCGGGCACGCGCTGCACCTTGCCGCTGGTGTAGTGCGGCAGCGCCTTGCCCGCGTATGGGTTCGGTGCGCTCGTACCGTTCACCTCGACGGCGGCGGTCAGGCGGATGTCCGCAGAGCTCGCCCCTACGCGAAGCTCATACGTGCCGCCCTCGACCTCCCAGCTGTCGGTCTTTGTGTTCCAGTAGCGGAACGCCTTGTCGTCCAGCGGCAGGGTGACGGTCTTGCTCTCCCCTGCAGCCAGCTGCACCTTGGCAAAGGCCTTCAGCTCCTGCGCGGGGCGGAACACCTTCGCGTCCGGCTTGGCAATGTACAGCTGCACAATCTCGGCACCGGCACGGTTGCCGGTGTTCTTTACGGTCAGGGTCACGCTGTGGGCGTCTGCCTTCAGGTCAGAGTAGGCAAAGTTCGTGTAGCTCAGGCCGTAGCCGAAGGGGAACGCCACCGGCACGCCCGCGGTCTGGTAGTAGCGGTAGCCCACGTACAGCCCCTCACGGTACTGCACGGTGCGTCCCGCACCTGCAAAGTTGTCCTTGGCGGGGGTGTCGGCGTGGGCGTTAGCCCAGGTCTCGGCCAGCTTGCCGGACGGATTGATTTTGCCGGTCAGTACATCGACCATTGCGCCCGCGCCGGCCTGGCCGCCGAGGGCTCCGTAGACGAGTGCCCTGCAGTGGGCCAGCCACGGCGTTTCCAGCGACGCGCCCGCGCTGACGATGACGACAGTGTTGGGGTTGGCCTGCTGCACGGCCTGCAAAAGCTCGATCTGGTTGTCGGCCAGCTTCATATCGGCGCGGTCCAGACCCTCGCTCTCCTTGATCTCGTCCAACCCTAAGCAGAGCAGCACGGTGTCGGCCTTTTTCGCCAGCGCGACGGCCTCGGCTTTTTTGGCATCGTCCGGCTTGCCCTGGCGGTCAAAGCCAGCGGCAAAGCCGACGCTGTGCAGGCCGCTGTCTTTCAGGCAGTCAAGGAAGGTATCGACCTTGATGGAGTTGACGGCGCTGGAACCTGCGCCCTGGTAACGCGGCGTCTCGGCAAAGTCACCGATGACGGCCACGCTTGCGCCTGCGGCCAGTGGCAGCAGATCGCCGTCGTTTTTCAGCAGGACGGCGCTCTCGGCAGCGGCGCGGCGGGCCAGCGCGTGGTGGGCGTCGGCGTCAAAGCTGAGGCTGTGGTTTTCCACGGCGGCGTGGGTGTCCAGTACCAGCGTCAGCAGCTCGTCCAGGCGGGCGTCCACATCAGATTCGGAAATTTTACCGGTCTCGACAGCCTTCAGCAGCTCGCGCACGGCGTCTCCGCCGGGGGCGGGCATTTCCAGCGTAGAACCGTTCTTTACGCCCAGCGCGTGGTCATTGCTGCCGCCCCAGTCGGTCACGACAGCGCCGTCGAAGCCCCAGTCCCTGCGCAGGATGTCCTGCAAAAGGTGGGCGTTCTCGTTGGCGTAGGTGCCGTTGACGAGGTTGTAGCTGGACATGATGGTCTTGGGGTGCGCCTCTTTGACGACAATTTCAAAGCCGGTCAGGTAGAGCTCTCGCAGGGTTCGCTCGTCGACGACGGAGTCCGACGCCATGCGGCGCAGCTCCTGGCTGTTGACGGCGAAGTGCTTGGGGCAGGCGGCGATGCCGTTGGACTGGATGCCGCGCACGTAGGCCGCGGCCAGCTTGCCGGAGAGGTACGGGTCCTCCGAGAAATACTCGAAGTTGCGCCCGCACAGCGGGCTGCGCTTGGTGTTGAGGCCCGGCCCCAGCAGGACGGATACCTCCTGCGCGGCGGCCTCCTCCCCCATGGCGCGGCCGATTTCCTCGCCCAGTGCGGGGTCCCAGCTGCAGGCCACGGTGGCCGCAGTGGGGAAACAGGTTGCGGGTACGCTGGGGTTCAGCCCCAGATGGTCCGCAGCCCCGGCCTGCTTGCGCACACCGTTGGGGCCGTCGGACAGGGTAATGGAAGGAATACCCGCCTTTTTATACCCCCGGGTGGTAAAGACCGTCTCGCCGGAGAGCAGTGCGCATTTTTGTTCAAGGTTCAGTTGTTGGATGATTTCTGCATTTTTCAAGGGTAGGCACTCCTTTTTTATAAGGCAATACCGCGCAATTTCAAGTCACGGTCATGCACTTGCATTGTGCGGTATTGCGGGGGTTATTTTTATGCGTTCTTGTTTTCGGCTCTGGCGGCCTTGGCGGCCTTGTACAGCTTGACATCACGGACAATGCCGCGGATTGCCAGTGCAAACAGTGCCACGGCAACAAGGTCGATCAGCGCAACAAGGTGACGCCAGCCGAGCACAGCGGGCTTAAAGTCGTGGCGCAGCGCGGCGGTATCGCCGATACTCTCGGCATAGTCACGGTTGGTCACACGGACGTGCAGATACATATACAGTGTCTGCTTTGCAGCGCGGCGCAGGGCCTGCAGATAGCTGTTGGAGCCGGTCTCAAAGGCCATCTTGCCGCCGATGAAGCCAGCCATCCACAGGCTGCCGCCTGCGCGCAGGGCTTGGTCACCGTTCATATAGCTGTGATGGTCGCAGTAGTCGGTAATCACAGCGCCGTCAAAGCCCCACTCGTCACGCAGGATGCCGGTCAGCAGCGCCTCGCTGCCGCCAGCCCAAACAGCGCCGATACGGTTGTAGCTGCTCATCAGGCCGACAGCGTCATAGTCCTCGACCAGCATCTGGAAGGGACGCAGATAGATCTCACGCAGAGCCTGCTCGGTCATCCACGTGTAGACAGAATCACGGTAGATGCCGCTTTCACCGTCATTGCAGATAAAGTGCTTGACGTAGGTGTAGACACCAGCGTCATTGGCGCCATGCACGGTGTTGCCGCAGATGACGCCGGACAGCAGGCTGTCCTCGGAATAATACTCGTAGTTACGGCCGTTGAAGGGGCTGCGGTGCATATTGGTGGCAGGCGCATACCAGCCGGTATAGCCGTTCTGCAAAGCCTGCGTGCCGATGGTGCGGCCCTCCTCCTGGGCCAGTTCGCTGTTCCACGTCTGGGCCAGCGTGCTAGAGCTCGGGAAGCCGGTGCCAGCGCCCATACCGGTGAAGCCGCCAATCTGGGAGGGGCCGTCAGCGTCCTTGCTCTTGATCTTGCCGACGCTCTTGAGCTCGGCCAGACCGCCGTAGGCGTTGATGTACATATTTTCCATCTCATCCACGGTCAGCTCATCGAGCAGCGCATCCCACTGCGGGTCATTGAAGTCAGCGCCCAGCTGGAAGCCGAGGTCGGTGGTCTTGCCGTTGTCCTCTATCTTCAGACCGTTCTTTGCGCCGGTGGTGATGGCCTCGTCGGCCTCATTGATGTAGCCGTCTGCCATGTCAGCGGTGTAAAGGTTCAGTGCCTTGACGTTGTCGGTCATAGCGCGGCTGGGGGTGTTGGTCTTGGGGAAGGTGCCCGCAAAGTCAGCGCGGGTCATGTAGGTGATGTTCTGGTTGGAGTCGCTGCCGTCCAAGCTGACGCCGTCAATGGCATCGCTGCCGGTGAACTTGTTGGAAACCGGGTTGCCGGTGACGGTGTCCTCGGCATACTGGACGTTGGCAGGCAGGTTGCAGGTAATGGTTGCGGCGGCGTCATCGTCCACATCGTGGGCATCGTGGCGCACGGTAAAGATATAGTCACCGGCGTCCAACTCATAGCCGGTGAAGCCGTTGTGATTGGCATCGTAGGCGTCATAGCTGGCCATATCGGAGACGGGAACGGTCAGGGTAACCTCCTCGCTCTCGCCGGGCTGCAACTCCTTCGTCTTGGCGAACGCGCCCAGCTCCACGCTGGACTTTTCAATCTCGCCTGCAATATAGGGTGCGGTGTAGTAGAGCTGCACAACATCCTTGCCGGCGCGGTCGCCGGTGTTGGTGACGGTGACCTTCACGGTCACATCGCCGTCCTTCGTCAGGGTGGCACCGTTGGCGGAGGCATCGGTCACCTTCCAATCAAAGCTGGTGTAGCTCAGGCCGTAGCCGAAGGGATACTGCACAACGGCGTCATAGCCGGTGCCGTGCTCGTTGGAAACGCCGTCCCAGTAGCCCTCGGCGTCAGCGGTCTCGTACCATTTGTAGCCGATGTAAATGCCCTCGGCGTAATCTACATAGGAAACCTGCTCATAGGCATCGTAGGTATCGAGGTTGCCGCTGACGGTGCCGTCCGCCGGGTACAGACCCTCGGCATCGGCGTAAGCGCCCACGCCCTCCATACCGGCGTTGGCATAACTGGCGGCTGTGGTCAGATCATACGCCCAAGTGTCGGCGGTGCGACCGCTGGGTTCTTTTTCGCCCCACAGCACTGCGGGGATGACCGAGGCAGCCTCCGAGCCGGACAGCCCGGCAATCAGGCAGGCGTCCACGCCGGGGATGGTTTCCAGCTGACCCAACTCCATCACGTTGGTGGAGTTGACCAGTACGACCACGTTTTTGTAGTTGGCACCGACGTAGGTCAGCAGATTTTCTTCCTCAGTGGTCAGCTCCAGCATTGTGCGGGTGTCGTCCACCACAATGTCGCCACCTTTTTCAGTGCGCTTGTACTGCTGCTTGGTGGCGTCGTTGCTCTCGCCTCCCAGACGGCCGATAACGACCACGGCGGTATCAGAAAAGCTCTTGGCGTTGTCGAGCATCGACTGGGTGTAGTAGGTGGTGTTGCTGATGTCAGGCTCGTACAGGCGGCCGGATTGCTCGGGACGGCTCTTCAGCGTTTTGACGTATTCACGCCCGGGCTGGAAGTCCTTGTACATATCGGTCAGCTCGGTGTTGTACTCAATGCCGTAAGCGGTCAGGGCAGCCAGCAGATCGGTGTTGACGCTGCTTACACCGCCGGAGCCGGAGCCGCCGCCCAGCCATGCGGTGGATGCCCAGCCGAACACATTGACCTTTTTGGTGTCGGCGCTCAGGGGCAGGGTGTTATCGTTGTTCTGCACCAGCACGGTACCCTCGGCCTCAACCTCTGCGGCGAGGGCCTCGGCCTTCAGCTTAGTGTCTGCGATCTCGGCCTCGGAATAGTTGCCGCTGGGTGCACCGATAAAGCTGTCGATGATGGTAGCCATCATGGACAGCACATAGGTGCCTGCCAGCACTGCGACCAACAAGATCGCGGACAGTACCAGCCCGATCCCATGCAACACGGGATGCGGCTTGCGGACTTTGGGTTGCTTTGTCATTTGCTTTTTCTCCTCTTCAAACGGTATAAAACCTGTCAAAAGCGGGCCCATGCTTTTGCGTTGATTCTATTGTAGCAGATTGCGGCACGATAGGCGTATTTTTCGCACAAGCTGCCGTTTTTGAAGCATACTTTGCAGTTTTGCCGCTTGACCGGGCAAATTTTGTTGTGATTTTGTACAAGTACAGCCGCGCCTTCTTTGTGCAAATTGCGACATAGTAAAAAAGCCTTCCCTTGTGGGGGAAGGTTGACGCCGCTACAGGGGTGAGCATGGCAGCCGCCGCAAGGCTCCCGGGTCGATGACGAGCATCGCTTCCTACATTGTAGGGGCGGATTCCATATCCGCCCGCGGGTAGTTTCCGCTGCCGCGATCCTTACTACTTCTGCGGCAGCAAAATCCGCACCGTGAACCACTCATTCTCCCAGTGCAGGGTCAGCGTGCCGCCGTGGGCCTCGGCGGCAGCGCGGACGCTCTTCAAATCGTAGCCGCCGTGACTGCTGCGGGCGGGCAGGCCGTCCGGGCCAAGCTCCACGGGATCAGCGCAGTAGTTCTCAAACCGCAGCATCACAAAGCCGTT